>Ga0255096_1000013_pt1 | contig 181494 bp, 169 predicted proteins | sample Colum_Atlam_RepA_2_FD_188563 | JGI IMG/M metagenome (GOLD analysis project Ga0255096, IMG submission 188563) | Freshwater microbial communities from Columbia River, Oregon, United States - Colum_Atlam_RepA_8d | ecosystem: Environmental > Aquatic > Freshwater > River | place: USA: Oregon... | reverse complement strand
CCCCAGCCCGCCCATGCCGTTGACCAGCAGCACCGACCCGACAAACAGCAGCACCACACCAACCATGGGACATCCTCCGTGACAGGGTTAACAGCGGCGGGCCGACGCTAGCACGGGCCGCGACGCACAAACCAAAGATTTCTTTACCCGCTGCAGGCCCGGCGGCGTGGCGCCGGTTTGCGAAGGACGACGCTAGCCGCGACTCAAGCGGCGTTCGCTGGCCGCAGCCCCTCTTGCAACGTCCGGCGCACCCGCGCCGCGGCTTCCGCTTTGGTGATCTGCCCGTCCTTGTTGAAGTCGAGCCCGGCGTTCTGCACATAGCGCTTGGGATAGACGGGATCCGCGCGGTCGAACAGCACGAAGCCCTCGGGCTTGCCGATCGCCGCCGGCCAGAGGACCGCCATGTAGACGTCTTCCAGGGTTTTGAGCTTGCCGGCGCGGGGCTGGAAGTAGCGCTCCACGTAGTCCAGCTGCTTCACCGCGCTCATCGCCGCGAGCTGCGCGGTGGTGGTCCCCAGCGCCTGCGCGGTCGCCGGCATGAACTGGATGAGCCCGACGGCTCCGCTGCCGGCGGCGTTGCGCACCGCGGGGCTAAAGCTTCTGCCGGTCTCGAAGGCCATGCAGGCCATCAGAAAATCCGGGTTGACCGCCAGCGTCTGCGCCATCATCAACACGCGATCGCGAAAAGGTTTGGACACCCGTTTGCCCCACGCCAGCATGGCGACCTCCTGTGCCAGTACTACATTGCTGTTTGCCCGCGCCGAACCCTTGCGGCGCGCGGGCGACGGTGTTCAGGGCCATGTTAACGACAAAGGGCGGGTGACGTCTGCGCCTTCGCCTGCCTTAGCGCCGCTCGTCGGCGCGGGGATTTAAGTCGCTGCTCGCAGCAGACCTCATCACGATAGTTGAAGGCTTGTGCGGCAGACCCGCCTACCAACGTACCCGCACGCTCTCCGGCCCGCGGTGCGAGGTGTTGCGCGAGTACGGGTAGTCCTGGCCGGGGACGAGTTCGAGATCCGGCAGGCGGCGCGCGAGGTCTTCCAGCATCACACGCATTTCGATCCGCGCCAGATCTGCGCCCAGACAATGATGCCGACCAAAGCCGAAGGCCAGATGGTCGCGCGCGTTGGGGCGACGAATATCAAAACGCTCACCGTCTTCGAACTGCGCCTCGTCGCGGTTGGCCGACCCAATCGCCACCAGCAGGCGCGCGCCGGCGGGCAGCTCAACGCCGCCCAGCGTCACCGCCTGGCGGGTGATTCGTCGCCAGGCCGGCACCGAGGGTGCGTAGCGCAGACACTCTTCCACGGCGTTCGGCACCAGTGACGGATCCCGGCAGAGCAGTTCCCACTGCGCGCGATTTTCCAGCAGCGCGCGCATGCCGCCGGCGGTCGCGTTGACGGTGGTCTCATGTCCGGCAAAAAACAGCTGGAAAGTCACGGTCGTGACATAGGCCGGGTCGAGCGGCACCGCACTGTGCGGATCGGCCAGACCGCGAATGAACTCGCTGATCGCATCATCGCCGGGCTGCGCGATGAGCCGCGCCACGTGCGCCTGGCAGTAGTCCCAGAACTCGGCCAGACCCTGCGTCATCGCCACCTGCTCGGACTCGGCCGGGCGCCCAAAACCCAGCACCGCCAGGCGCTGCGCGAACTGCCGCACCTTGGGCAGTTCGGCGCGCGGAATGCCAAACATCTCGAACAAGACATAGGCCGGCACTTCAAACAGCAGGTCGCCCACCAGATCCATCTCGCGGCGCGCGACCAGCAGGTCCAGCCGCGCGTTCAGCAGTTCGCGGACCAGCGGGGTCAGCGCCTGCATCCGGCCGCGTGCAAACGGCGTGTGCAGGGACTTGCGGTGCGCGGTGTGGATGGGCGGATCCTCGTCCACGATGCTGGGGCTGATCACCACGCCGTGCTGCATGGCGATCTGTCCGGCGGCAGGACACAGCGGCGTCACCAGATCCAGCACATTGGCGGCGGAAAAGACCGCCGGATCGCCGCCCAGGGCGGCGCGCACGTCCTCATAACGCGTGAGCACCCAGTAGTCGATTTCGGGGCTGTAGAACACCGGCGCCGCGCGCCGCGCTTCGGCAAACAGCGGGTAGATGCGGGTGGGCTCGCCGTCGAAAGGGTCGAAGCGCGCGCCCAGTTCATGCATCGGGCAAGTGCCCGCCGCGCCGGTAGTCGAATCACGCATCGTCACGCTCCCTTGTTGCCCAATGGGTAGCGCGACAATCGCCGGAAGCGCCGGATCCGGTCAAGCAGCGCAGGTCTTCCCCCGGCTGGAGGCTGGCATTTCCGGTCGGCGTGGGGAAGCATAGCCGCCACGCGGGGCCTGCCCCTGCGCACGTCAAACGATAACGAGGAGCTTCACTATGTTTTCCCACGTCATGATCGGCAGCAACGATCTCGCCAAAGCCAAGACCTTCTACGACGCCGTGTTCGCGGCCATGGGCGCCAAGCCCGCGATCGTCGACGACAAGGGTCGTCTGATTTACATGCACAACAACGGCTTGTTCCTGGTGACCGCGCCGATCAACGGCCAGCCGGCCACCGCCGCCAACGGCGGCACCATTGGCTTCGCCATCGAGTCCCCGGCGCAGGCCGACGCCTGGCACAAGGCCGGCTGCAGCAACGGCGGCGTGACCTGCGAAGACCCGCCGGGCGTGCGCGAAAGCGCCTTCGGTCCGCTGTATCTCGCCTATATGCGCGACCCGGACGGCAACAAGCTCTGCGCGCTGCACCGCATGGGCTAAGGTTCTAACGAACCGCGGGGGGCCGCGTCACCGGTTTCTGCCGGCGCGCGGCCTGCCCCCCTTTCCCGCCCCTCGTCAGGCTCACCGCCGCACCGCAAAATACGCGCACCCCGGCATTCCGCGCGGCGTTCCGCCGCCAGCCGCTGATTTGAGGTACGCATGAACGCTCCCGCGCCCCAGACCATCTACCTGCGCGACTACGCGCCGCCGCCGTTTCTGATCGACACCATCGAGCTCGACATCGACCTCTGCAGCGACCACGCGCTGGTGACCGCAACGCTTAAGGTCATGCGCAACCCTGCCGCCGCGGGCGAAGCCGGACCGCTGGTGCTGGACGGTGACGGACTGCAGCTCGTCAGCGTCTCGCTGGACGGCCAGACGCTTGCCGCAACGGCGTTTGAGGCCTCGCCCTCGATGTTACGAATTGCCGCGCCGCCGGCGCGCTTCACGCTGTGCACGGTGGTGCGGATCAAGCCGGACGAGAACACCCAGCTGATGGGGCTTTATCGCTCCAAAGACGGCTATTTCACCCAGTGCGAGGCCGAAGGCTTCCGCCGCATCACCTATTTCATCGACCGCCCCGACGTGATGGCGCGCTACACCACCACCATCCACGCGGACCGCGCGGCGTTGCCGGTGCTGTTGTCGAACGGCAACCGGATCGCGAGCGGCGAGGAGGCCGACGGCCGCCACTACGCGCGCTGGGAAGATCCGTTTCCGAAGCCCTCATACCTCTTTGCGATGGTGGCGGCGAAGCTCGAACACATCGAGCGCGACCTGCTGACCGCCTCCGGTCGCCCGGTCAAGCTGATGGTCTATGTCGAACCCGGCCAGCTTGACCAGTGCGGTTTCGCGCTGGATGCGCTGGAAGCCGCCATGCGCTGGGACGAGCAGACCTTCGGGCTCGAACTGGATCTGGACGTCTACATGATTGTCGCGGTCGGCGACTTCAACATGGGTGCGATGGAGAACAAGGGACTCAATATTTTCAACACGCGCTACGTGCTGGCCCGCCCCGACACCGCGACCGATACCGACTACATGATGCTCGACAGGGTCGTCGCGCATGAGTATTTCCACAACTGGACCGGCAACCGCGTGACCTGCCGCGACTGGTTTCAGCTGAGCCTGAAAGAAGGCCTGACCGTGTTCCGCGACCAGCAGTACGGCGGTGACCGCTATTCCCACGCCGTGCAGCGCATTCAGGAAGTGCGCGGCCTGCGCGCCTCGCAGTTTCCCGAAGACGCGGGCCCGATGGCGCATCCCGTGCGCCCTTCGGCCTATATGGAGATCAGCAACTTCTACACCGCCACCGTCTACAACAAGGGCGCGGAAGTGGTGCGCATGATCCACACGCTGCTGGGTGCCGACGGCTTCCGGCGCGGCATGGATTTGTATTTTCAGCGGCACGACGGCCAGGCCGTGCGCACCGAAGAGTTCGTCGCCGCGATGGCCGACGCCGGCGGGGTATCGCTGGCGCAGTTCGAGCGCTGGTACGAACAGGCCGGCACGCCGCGCGTCACCGTCACCGCCAGCTACGACGCCAAAGCCAGGCACTACACGCTGGACCTTGCCCAGACTTGCCCGGCCACCCCGGAGCAACGCGAAAAACTGCCCTTCCATATTCCGATCCGCCTGGGGCTACTGGACCGTAACGGCCGCGAGCTGCCGCTGCGCCTGCAGGGCGAGGCGCAAGCCGCCGGCGTCTCGCGCGTCTTGTCCTTCACCGAGGCCAGCCAGCGCTTTCAGTTCATCGACGTCGACGCGCCGCCGGTGCCCTCGCTACTGCGCAATTTCTCCGCGCCGGTCGAACTCAGCTTCGATTACACGGAGGACGAACTCGCGCTGCTCGCCGCCCACGACAGCGATGCCTTCAACCGTTGGGAGGCCGGCCAGCGGCTGGCGATGCGCGTCATCCTGCATGCGGTGGCGGCACTGCGCGCAGGCCGCGCGGCGGCTTACGGCGAAGGCATCATCGAGGCCTGCCGGCGGGTGCTGGCAGATGCCGCCCGCGACCCGGCTTTCGCTGCCGAGGCGCTAAGTTTGCCCGGTGCGGCCTACATCGCAGAGCAGCTTAAAGAAGTAGACCCGGAGGCCATCCTTGCCGCGCGCATGGGCCTGCGGCGCGAAATCGCCGGGCGTCTTCAGGCTGAATTTGAGGCCGTGCTGGCAAGCTACACGAGCACCGGCCCCTACAGCCCCGACCCGGTCTCGGCCGGCCGACGCGCGCTGCGCAATCTGGCGCTGGGCTATCTGATGGAACTGGAAACGCCGGCGATTCGCGCGCGCTGCCTCGCGCAGCTCCGCGAAGCCGACAACATGACCGACAGCCTGACCGCGCTCATCGCGCTGGCCAACTGCGACTGCCCGGAGCGCGTGGAAGCGCTGGCCTGGTTCTACAGCCGCTGGCAGCACGAGGCGCTGGTGGTGGATAAATGGCTTTCTGCGCAGGCCAGTTCGCGCCTGCCCGGCACGCTCGCTCACGTGCGAAGCCTGCTCGGACATCCGGCCTTTGATCTGCGCAATCCCAACAAGGTGCGCGCGCTGATCGGCGCGTTCTGTCACGGCAACCACGTGGGCTTTAATGCGGCGGATGGCAGCGGCTATGCGTTTGCGGCCGAGCAGATCATCGCGCTGGACCCGCTGAACGCGCAGGTCGCCGCGCGCATGGCGCGCGCCTTCGACCGCTGGAAGAAGTTTGACGCCGGCCGTCAGCAGCACGCGCGGGCCGCGCTGATGCGCATCCATGCGACCAGCGGGCTGTCGAAGGATACGTTTGAGGTGGTGAGCCGCGCGCTGGAATAAAGCGGGCGCTACGCGCTTGGCGAGCGGTCCCGACTGGCGCCGCGTAAGCGGCGTTGGCAGTGCGCGCCGGCCCTAGCCCTTGTCGCGCCCGATCAGGCGCCCGATGAGCAAGGAGGCCACACCGAGAATCGCCAGCACGACCAGCAGTTTGCCGGCGATATCGCCCAGCGACTCGCGGGAAACAACGCCGACCACAAACCCCAAGCCGAGCAGCGCGAACATCAGCACGGCAATGCTCGCGATCATCTTGAAAACCCCGGTCAGGCCGCTGCGGCCCGCAGGCTGTTGTGGATCATCCACTGACATCGGAAGGTCTCTCTTCAGATAGCGTGAGCGCGATGCTAAAGGACAAGCCTGCGCTCAGGTAGCACTGCAGAACCCGTTGGCACCGCGCACTATCACCGCATGAGCTATCGCGTCTTCAGCCCGCCGCCAGCAGGGCCGCTGCCCGCTTCACGGCGGCACGGATGCGCGGATAGGCGCCGCAACGACACAGGTTGCCGCTGAGCGCCGCATCGATACCCGCCTCGTCCGGCGCCGGCGTGACGCGGAGCAGCGCGATGGTCGCCATCACCTGTCCGGGCTGGCAGTAGCCGCATTGCGCCACATCAAGCTCGACCCAGGCCTGTTTCACCGCCGCGGCGACGGGGTCAGTCGCGCCTTCGATGGTGGTGATCGCGCGACCCTCAAGCGCCTTGGCGGGGGTAACGCAGGCCCGCGTGGCGGCACCGTCGATGTGGACCGTACAGGCGCCGCAAACCGCGCGGCCGCAGCCAAACTTGGTGCCGGTCAGATTGAGCTCATCGCGCAGCACCCAGAGCAGCGGTGTGTCGTCCGCGCTGTCGACTTCGCGCGCTTCCCCATTGATGGTTAGTTGGATCATCGGCGGTCTCTCCTGCGGCTCATGCCGGGGTCTGCAGCGGCAAGCTGCGCCGGCGCTGGCCGGTCAGCGCGAACAGCGCATTCGCCACCGCCGGCGCGATCGGCGGCAGACCCGGTTCGCCCACGCCGCCCGGCGGTGCTGCGCTTGGCACGATGTGGGTCTCGATCTGCGGGCACTCGCCCAGACGCAGCGCCGGATAGTCGTGGAAATTGCCTTGGGCAACACGCCCGGTGTCGAAGTCGATCTGACCGTGCAGCGCCGCCGACAGGCCATACACCACCGCGCTTTCCATCTGCTGCGCGATGAGGTTGGGATTGACCGCCAGACCGCAGTCGATCGCGCAGACCACGCGATGCACGCGAATCAATCCGCCCTCGCCCAGAGAGACTTCCGCCACCTGCGCGACGGTGCTGCCAAAGCAGCGGTGCAGTGCGAGGCCACGCGCGACACGGGCGCCGTCTGCCGCCGGTGCCAGCGGCGTGCCCCAGCCGGCCTTGTCAGCCACCAATTGCAAAACGGCGCGCTGCGCCGGCTCGGCCGCCAGCAGCTGCAGGCGATAAGCCAGCGGGTCGGCGCCCGCCGCCTGCGCGCATTCATCCATGAAACATTCGGTAAAAAATGCCTGATGCGAATGACCCACCGCGCGCCAAAAGCCAACCGGCAGCGGTAGCTCAACCGCCGCGTGGCGAACCGACACCGCGGGGAACGCGTAGGCCACGTCGAAGGCGCCTTCGGCGGTGGTCTTGTCCGGCCCCAACAAGGGAATGCCCGCCGTGCGGGGGCCGTAGCCCGGCGCGATCGACTGCCCGGCAGACTTCAGCTGCCAGGCCGCGATGCGCCCGTCCTCGGCCAGCGCCGCCCGGCACTGCGCGACGCAGGCCGGGCGATAAAAGTCGTGCTGCACGTCGTCTTCACGCGACCACAGCGTTTGCACCGGTCGGCCGGGGAAGGCGCGCGCAATGGTCGCGGCCTGCGCGACGAAATCCACCTCCAGCCGCCGGCCGAAGCCGCCGCCCAGATAGGTGACTTCCAGCGCGACTTTATCTTCCGCCAGATCGAGCGCGCGGGCCGCCGCGCGCCGCGCAAACCCGGGCACCTGCGTCGGCGCCCAAACGGTGGCCGCCTCGCCGCGATACTCGACCGTGCAGTTCATGGGCTCCATCGGCGTGTGCGCCAGCCAGGGCGCACGGTAGTCGGCAGCCACCTGCCGCGTGCTGCCCGCCAGCACGGCGTCGGCATCACCGACCTGCCAGAACGCATGGCCCTCGTCGTCTGCCAGCGCCTGCGTCAGCGTTTGCATGAGGTCGGTGGTCGAGCGGCCCGCCAGCGGACCGTCATCCCAGGTGATCTCCAGCGCCGCCAGCGCCTGTCGCGCGCGCCACCAGCCGCTGGCCACCACCGCCACCGCGCCGGTGCCGCCGTGTTCGGGTTCGCACTTCACCACGCCCAATACGCCGGGCAGGCGGCTGGCCTTGCTGGCGTCGAAGGTCTTGACGCGGCCGCCCCGCACTGGCGCAAAGCGCAGCGCGGCGTAGCACAGGCCGGGCGGCCGCACGTCGATCCCGAAGCGCGCGCTGCCCGCCACTTTGGCCGCCGCTTCGAGGCGCGGCACGGGCTGGCCGATGAGGCGAAATTCGGCGGGCGACTTAAGCGTCACCTCGCCCAGCGGCGCCGGCTGCGCGCCGAGATGCGACACGGCGGCCGCAAAATCCATCGCGCGTCCGTCGGCCACACTGAAACGACCGTCTTGCAGCTGCACCTCGGCCGGCGCGCACTGCCAGTGACCGGCGACGGCCGCGACCAGACTGGCGCGGGCGGCCGCCGCCGCATGGCGCATCGGCAGCCAGAGATCGCGCAGGCTGGACGAGGCGCCGGTCATCATGAAGCCCAGTTGGCGTCCAAGCTGGGCCATCATCCAGCGCATGCCATTGGCCACGGCGCCGTGCTCGTCCTCGCGAAAGGGCACGTTTTCAGCAAAGGCCACGAGGTTGCCGTAGAAGGCCTCGATCGGGGCGTCTTCCATGCGTAGTGACGACCAGCCGCAGTCCAGTTCTTCCGCCACCAGCATCAGCAGGCCGGTGTGCACGCCCTGCCCCATTTCTGACTTGCTCATGACGACCGTGACGCTGCCGTCGGGCGCTAGTTTGATCCAGCCGTTCATCGCGATTTGTCCGCCCGGCGCTGGCCGTAAATCGGCCCGCGCCCGCACGCGATCGGGGTTGGCGCAACCAATCAGGAGGCCGCCGCCCGCGACGCCGGCGAGGATTAAAAATGTACGGCGTTTCATCGGTGACTTCCCTCAGGCGCCAACATCGCAGAAGCCCCGGCTGATGACTTCCCGGCCGTCGCTGTTGAAGACGCTGAAGGCCATGACGCCGTCGCCCGCAGCCGTGCTTGCCAGCCGCAAGCGGTCGGGCAACCAGACCATGCCGCTGAAGCGCCCGCCGAGGCGCCGGACTCGGGTCGGGGCAATGCCACCGGCTTGCCAGAGCAGGCCAGACACCGCGTAGGCCAGCGTTGCGGTGCCGTGGAGGATGATTTCCGGCAGGCCGGCGGCCTGCGCGTAGGCGCGGTCGGTGTGGATAGGATTCCAGATCCGGGAGCACTCGGTGTAGACGTGCGCGGCCTGCAAGGGAATCTCGATCGGTGCGCTCGCGGCAGCGTCAGCGCTAGCGACGTGCGCAGGCCATGCCGGCGCCTCCGCGATATGGCGGGCCTCGCCGTCCAGCACGACATCCCGAAACAAATTGCCCTGCCAGGTCCGGCAGCAGAGTTCACCGGCCGCGTTCAGGGTGTCGATCTGCATGACGAGAAACACGCCGGGCCGGCGTTGCATCACGCCCACCACCCGCGCCCGGGTCGTCACGCGCATGCCCGGCGTGAGCGGCCGGAAGATCTGCAAGTCGTGCTCGGCATGGACCGAGCGCGCCGTTTCTTCGGCGCTCAGGCCGTGCGCGCGGGTGGCGTCCAAGACGGCAAGAATCGCGTCCCACTCCACGCACACCGGAAACACCGGGTGCATGGCAATGGGCTGCAGGCTGTCGTGATAGCAGGCGGCGGAATCGCCAATACCCGCCGCGTAGGCCATCAGCCAGCGGGTATCGATGCTGTACTCAAACGGCGGGCTCTCGTAACCCACGATCGACGGCTTCAGCGGCATTGCTCAGACGCTCCCGGAAAGGAGCGTGGATTGTAGACGGCCGCGGGGACAAAGGGTGGCTGGTGTTGGGTGACGGCTTGCGCTTGGGGTATGGTCGCGCCTTGCTCGGTCCGAACCGCGTGGACCGGCCGCGCCGTAAGCATCACAGGAGCAGCCCATGACGATTTCGCAGCAAGACAGCGGCCGGCGCGTGCGCACGGCCAACTGGAACCTTCACTATCACGAAGCAGGCAGCGGCTATCCGGTGATCATGCTGCACGGCTCTGGCGTTGGCGCTTCGGGCTGGAGCAATTTCTCGGGCAACCTCGAGGCGCTGGCCGCGCATTACCGGGTGCTGGCGGTGGACATGCCCGGCTGGGGCGCCTCCGATCCTTGCCCGGTCGACAAACTGGACCATGTGGCGGCGCTGATCGAATTCATGGATACCTTGGGCATCGAGAAAGCCGCGATGATCGGCAACTCGATGGGCGGCACCACGGTGTTGCGCACGGCGGTCGAACACCCCGACCGCATTTCGCATCTCATCACCATGGGCGCGCCGGTCAACCGCATGCCACGGCTGTTTGGCGCGGGCGACGGCCCTACCGAAGGCATCAAGATTCTGATCGAGGGCTACCGCAACCCGACCCCGGAGACCATCCGCCGACTGGTGCAGATCATGTGCTTCGACAAGGCCTTCGCGACTGACGAGCTGTGCACCCGGCGCGCCGAGGCGGCCAACGCCTGCCCCGAGCATCTGGCGAACTTCCTTGCCGGTCTGGCCCGCGGCTGGCCGGTGCCGAAGTGGGCCCCGATCGAGGAGCTGATGAAGCTGAAGATTCCCGCGCTGCTGATTCACGGCCGCGACGACCGGGTAGTGCACTTCGAGCACTCCTTGCAGCTGGTCTCGGTGATCCCCAATGCGCGTCTGGTGCTGCTCAACCGCTGCGGCCACTGGGCCATGATTGAGCATGCCGCCGAGTTCAACCGGCTGGTGGTGGATTTCGTAAAGCACGCCTGAGCCGCCGCCGGCGCGCCGAAAACGGTCGACGCGCCAAGCCGACAACGGTTAGAGTTCGGCCGTCACTGGGGAGTAGCCGCCCTTCACCTTGAAGGGGCTTGCGTCAACACACTTGGCCCACAGGCCATGGCGCAGGCAATACCCGTATCTGGCAAGACCTTTGACTACTGCGCGTCCGTGCTGGGCCGGCGATGCGCGGTAGTCATTCGTCTACACGTCGGCCCGGGAATCTCATGATGCAAGCCTTTCTCGTCTCCACCGGTGTCGTCGCCCTCGCTGAAATCGGCGACAAAACCCAGCTGCTCGCGTTTCTGCTCGCCGCGCGCTTCAAAAAGCCCGTGCCGATCATCCTGGGCATCCTCATCGCAACGCTGGTCAATCACGGGCTGGCGGGTGCGCTGGGCGCGTTCATCACCCGCAGCCTGAGTCCCGACATCCTGCGCTGGGTGCTGGGGCTGTCGTTCATCGCCATGGCGGCGTGGACGCTCATCCCGGACAAAATCGAAGAAGAAGAAACCACCGTCGCGCGGCGCTTTGGCGTCTTTGGCGCCACGCTGATTACGTTTTTTCTGGCGGAAATGGGCGATAAAACGCAAATCGCCACGGTCGCCATGGCGGCCCACTACGCGCTGCCACTGACGGTCGTGGCAGGCACCACGCTGGGTATGCTGATCGCCGACGTGCCGGCCGTGTTCATTGGCAATCGCCTAGCTGATCGTATCCCCATGAAGCTGGTCCACGGCATCGCCGCCGCCGTTTTTGCCCTGCTGGGCGTGGCAACCTTGCTGGGCGCTGGCGCGGGATTGGGCTTTTAGGGCAGGCAGGGCCGCGCGGTCGTGCCCATAATGCGGGCCGCGCTCCCTTGTTGCAGGATCTGCCGACCATGACCGACCCGACCGCACGCACCGCCGCCATCCGCGCCCACTTCGAGGCGCTGGCGCCCGATATCGATCATTGGAAAGCGCGCAACCGCTACTACCACGACCAACAGCTGGCCCGGCTGCGCTATCTGATCGGCGAAGACCAGCGAGTACTCGAAATTGGCTGCGGCAGTGGAGATGTGCTGGCGGCACTGGCCCCGCGCGAAGGCTACGGCATTGACCTCAGCCCCACGCTGATCGCGCAAGCGCAGGCCAGACATCCGGGCCTGCACTTCGAAGTGGCCGACGCAGATACCTGGACGCCGCCGGCCGGTGCGAGCTTCGACTACATCCTGCTGTCGGATGTGCTGGGTTATCTCGACGACATCCAGCGCTGCCTCAAGACCTTGCAACAGGTGGCCACGCCACAAACCCGCATCGTGTTCAGCTTCTACAATTTCCTGTGGCAACCGGTGCTGGCGGCGGCTGAAGCCGCGGGACGCAAGATGCCCACGCCCGAGCAAAGCTGGATTTCGCTCGACGACCTCAAGGGACTGCTGGACCTTGGCGGTTTCGATTTGGTGAAGGCCGAGCGTCGGCTGCTCTTTCCCCTTGATCTGCCCGTGCTCAGCACGGTGCTGAACGAGCTAGGCCAGCTGCCCGTGCTCAATCACGCCTGCCTGTCCCATTACGTGGTGGCGCGGCCCGAAGCCGTCGCGTCGACGGCGGCGCTATCGGTCAGCATCGTGGTGCCCTGTCGCAACGAGCGCGGCAACATTCGCGAGGCGGTGACCCGCCTGCCGGCCTTCGGCGCAGCGCAGGAAATCCTGTTCGTGGACGGGCATTCCAACGACGGCACGGTGGAAGAAATCGAGCGCGTCATCGCCGAATTCCCGCACAAGCAGATCAAGCTGCTGCGCCAGACCGGCCGCGGCAAAGGCGACGCCGTGCGACTGGGTTTCGCGGCGGCGACCGGCGACGTGCTGATGATCCTCGATTCCGACCTGACCGTGCCGCCCGAAGATCTGCCCAAGTTCTACGACGCCATCGCCAGCGGCAAGGGCGAATTCATCAACGGCTGCCGGCTCATCTACCCCATGCAGGATCAGGCCATGCGGGCGCTGAACCAGCTGGGCAACAAGTTCTTTGCGCTGTGTTTTTCCTGGCTGCTGGGGCAGACCATCAAGGACACGCTGTGCGGCACCAAAGTGCTACGCCGGCTCGACTACGAAAAAATCGCGGCTAATCGGCATTTCTTCGGCGACTTTGATCCCTTTGGCGATTTCGATCTGCTGCTGGGCGCAAGCAAGCTCAATCTGAAACTGGTGGAAGTGCCGGTGCGCTACCGCAGTCGCACCTACGGCGAAACCAAAATCCACCGATTCCGCCACGGCTTAATCCTGCTGAAGATGGTCATTTACGCCTGGCGGCGGATCAAGGCACGCCCGGGCTAGCCTCACTAAGCCGCGTATACAGCCGGAAGCCGGGATTGATGACGAAAAAATCCTGCGAGCGGAAGTGGTCGGTGAAATCGATCCCGAACAGCGTGGCCGGCGGCTTGAACTCGCGCACCAAGCGGTAGTGCCCGTCCGGGCGTAACAGCTGGTGCAGTTTGCGGGCGCTGGGATGCGGGTGCTGCTGGCCCCAGCGGTCCAGCCCGCGATACACCGGCTCGGGCACGATGAGGTCGGTGATCACCGGATTTTGTTTGGTCTCGATCACCAGCGGATCCGCCGGACCGCTAACGTCCAGCCACGCGCTGTAGTGCCCGGCGGGCGCGGTCGGCGCATAGAACTCCTGCAGGGCGTAAAGCCTGAAGGCCACATAGCTTGAGGCCGGCGTCGCACGCGCGGCGAGCCAGTCGGCGACCTGGTCGCGCACATTGGGGCCGGCTTGCACCTTGGCGAAAGCGATGTCGGCCGCCCCCGTCCACAGCACGCTGCCCGTCAGCAAGACGGCGGCGAACGCCCGCATGAGGCGTCCCCGCTGCCACAGTTCATGCAGGGCCGCCGCAGCCAGCAGCGCCAGCAGCGGCGTCGCCGGCAGGCTGTAGCGCACGACCGTCCATGACACCAGCGTCGTGCCCAGCAGATACGGCAGCACGCTCGCCGTCAGCAAGCTCTGCGCGCGGCGCCGATAGCGCAAACCAAGGCCCGCGCCGAGCAGCGCGAGCAGATAGGTCGGCGTGCCCAGCGCCTCGCGTGGCAGCAGCCACAGCGTGTGCCAGACCGTACCGCTTTCATCCAGCGTGTCCAGAAACGGGCCCTGCTGATAGCCGGCCTGCAGGCGCAAGCCGTCCAGCATCACCCGCCAATACAGCAGGCTGTGGGGACTGCCCAGCGCATAGCCCGCGAGCATCGCCAGCACGAGCACGAGGCAGCGCGGCCACAGTCCGGCCAGCGGCAGCGAACCGCGCGCTTCACGGCATACCCAGCCCGCGACCGGCGCGATGCCGAAGGCGATCAGCGGAAAACGCAGCGCCACCGCCAACCCCAGCAGCAGCCCGGCTGCGATAAACAGCCGACGGTCGGTCGCCGGGGTGCCGCCGTAAATCAGCGTCCCCAGCCACAGCAGCAGCGTGGCGAGCAGACCGGAGAGTTCGTCCGGCCGCAGGTTTTGCGCGAGAAACACGTGCGCCGGCGCCAGCGCCAGCAACAGCGCCGCCGTCACACCGGTTCGCACATCAAACAGACGCGCCCCGATATGGGCCACCAGCGCAACCGTGAGCAGCGAAAACACGCAGGCGCAGTAGCGCGCGAAGAGGATCGCGTTGGCCACGGGATTAACCCCGCCCAGGTAATCTGCCAGCACGGCCGCGTAGCGATAACAGGCGTTCAGCAGCGTGTAATGCAGGGTGCCGCCGTACTGGAAGTGCTGCGCGATGAGCTGCCCGGTCGCCAGTCGGCGCGCCCAGTCGAGATGAAAGGCTTCATCAGGATGGAAGCTCCACGCGGGATGCGCGGCCGTCGGCAGGCCCCACTCAATCCCCGCGAGGCGCAAAGCGGCGGCGACCGCCATAACCAGCAGCAGCGCGGCCCGCCAGCCCCGCGACCAGGGCGGCGTGTTGGTGAGTGGAAGCTCAGACTGGGGCATGGACATGCGGGTCTTTCATGACAACTCTCTGGCGACGTGCGGGCGCGCGCGGTCGTGCTTGAGTATACGGGCAGGCCTCGACCTGGCCGCGCCCGGCCCTGCCCGTCGCAGCACGATTAATCGCCGGGCAGCAGCGACTTCAGCAACGCCGACTGAAAATGCCGCCGCATGGTGATGGCGTAAAAGTTCTCGAATACGCCCGGCAATTCGCAATATTTCTGCAAGGCGCCGCTTTTGAGCTCGTCCTGCACCACCACTTCGGGCACCACGGTCACGCCGCCGGCGTCGCGCGCCAACAGACGCAGCATGGCCATGTCGTCGACCTCGGCGTAGGGCCGTAGCGTCAGCCCCAATGCTTCGCATAGCTGCTCAAACTGACTGCGAATGTCACTGCTACGACCCGGCAACAGCAGCGGCAGGTCGGCCAGATCGTCGGGGAAAACAAAGGCTTTCCGTCGGCGGCGCGGAGGCCCCACCAGACACACGCTCTGCCGGCTTACCCGTCGGCAGCCCCAGCGCTGCTGGGCGTCGGCCGTGACCGGCCGGTTGGACAGGATGAGATCCAGCCGATGCGCGCGCAGGCGCTCCAGCAGTTCCTCCAGACTGGCCGATTCCAGGCTAAGCCGAATTTCCGGGCGCCCGATCACGGGACGCAGGAAGTTCTCCAAAAAATTGCGCGACAGCGTGGCGACCGCGCCCACCCGCAGCCGCTGCCCTTCTCGCCCGCTGTCGCCCTGCGCGGTCGAAATCAGCTCCGCGCCCAGGCTGAAGATGCTGTCGGCGTAACCCAGCGCCAGCGCGCCAAACTCGGTCAGGCGCAGGCTGCGCCCTTCGCGCAGAAACAGCGCATGGCCCAGCTGATCCTCGAGCTGGCGAATCTGTGAAGACAGCGCCGACTGCGACACATGCAGCTGCTGCGCCGCGCGGGTCAGATGCCCTTCGCGGGCCACCACCCAGAAGTAATGCAGGTGATGGAAATTGAGCTGACGCAGGGCGGTCATTCTCATAAATAGAACCTATCGTTTTAATCAATCTATTTTTATCAGGGCCGGGGGCCGGGCACCATGCGCCCGTTGCTACCCGCCCGAGGATCTGCCCATGCCCGCGCCATCCACGCTGCTCCTATGGGGCCTGCCCTGCAGCTACGCGCTCGCCGCACTGCTTGCGAGCCTGCTGCCCCGCCGACAGTGGGCGCTGGCCCAGCTCGCTTCAGGCATCGGCCTTGGCTGCACGCTGCTGGCGGCCGGGGTGGCACTGGCCACGCCGGGCAGCGGGGTCGATGTGGCAGAACATCTGGTGGCCCTGCTGGTGGGCGTGCTGGGCTGGGTCATTCTGCGGTATTCGCAGGACTATCTCGCCGGCGAAGCGGGTCAGGCGCGCTATCTCCAGGCGATGCTGTTCACCCTCACCGCCGTGGGCGTGGTGGTGCTCGCCACCCATCTGGCGGTGCTGGTGCTGGCATGGACCGCGACCAGCCTGGGCCTGCACCGGCTGCTGACTTTCTATCCCGAGCGCAGCGCCGCGCAGGTGGCGGCGCATAAAAAATTTCTGGTCAGCCGGCTCGCGGAACTCTGCTTGCTGGTCGCCCTTGGGCTCATCTATCACGAGCTTGGCAGCCTGTGGCTGGATGAGCTCATCGCCGCGGCCCGCAGCCCGGGCAGTCCCCCCAGCCTGCACGCCGCAGCGGTGCTGATCGCGCTCGCCGTGATGCTGAAGTCGGCGCAGCTCCCGCTGCACGGCTGGCTGATTCAGGTCATGGAGGCCCCCACGCCGATCTCCGCGCTGCTGCACGCCGGCATCATCAATCTTGGCGGGCTGGTGGTGATCAGGCTGGCGCCGGTCTTTGACGCCGCGCCGCTGGCGCAGGCCCTGCTGATCGCCTGCGGCAGCGTGACGGCGGTACTGGCGAGTCTGGTGATGATGACCCGCATCAGCGTCAAAGTGCGGCTGGCCTGGTCAACCTGCGCCCAGATGGGTTTCATGCTGCTCGAGTGCGGTCTCGGTCTCTATGAACTGGCCCTGCTGCACCTGCTGGCGCACTCGCTCTACAAGGCGCACGCCTTCCTGAGCGCCGGCGAGGCGGTGAGTCTGGCGCGGCACCGGGCGCTGCTGCCGCAAGGGCTCAAGGCAGGCCGGGCGGCCTGGTGGCGGCGGGTGCTGGCCCTGCCGCTGGCGCTGGCGCTGGTCACCGGCATGAGCGCGCTGGCCGGGCACTGGCTGCCGGCGAGCGCGCTGCCGCCGGTCGCCGTGATGTTGGTCGGCATGGGACTGGCGCCGCTGCTGTGGCCCACCCCCGGCGCGACGCCGCGCAATCTGCTCGCCGCCATCGGGCTGAGCGGCCTGTATCTGCTGTGGCACGCGCTGTTCGCCGGCCTGCTGCCCGGCACGCAGGGGCCCGGCCTGATGGCGAGCGCATGGGTGGCGCTCAGCTTTGGCACGCTCTATTTCGTCCAGGCCTGGCTGAAAAGTTTCCCGCAGGGCCGGCTGTCGGCCTGGCTCTACCCCAAGGCCTTTGGCGGCTTCTATCTCGATGAACGCTACACCCGCCTCAGTTTCAGGCTCTGGCCGGTGCCGACGACCACGCCACCGGCCGCCGCCCCGATGGCCACGTCGCCGGCGAGTGCGGTGCCATGAGCGCGGCGCACGCCCCGACGCTCGCCGATGCCGAGCTGCTCGCCGCGGCCGAGCAGGCCTGTGCCCGCATCGCGCCCTCCTGGCCGCTCGACCGGCTGATTGCGGTCAATCCCTGGTGGGGTTGGCGGGATACCGACTTTGCGCGCACCGGCAGCCAACTGCAGGCGCTCTGTGGCAGCCCTCTGCACATGCCGCTGGCCTACTACCGCGAACGTCTGGCAGCGGGTGAAATCGACGCCGCGGCGCTGGCGGCAGCGGCCCGCGAGGCCGACTTTCCGGGCGGCGCGACCGCCTTGCTCAATGCCGGCGACACCGGCGCTGCGGCGCCCCTGCCCTTGCTGTCCGACCTCCTCGACGCCGCACCCCGGGCCGGCGCCGCGGCGCCGCGATGGCGAGAGACCATTACCCACCAGATCGGCCAGTGCTGCGCCGCCTGGTTCGATCAGGGCGAGGCCGAATGGCAGCCGGTGCGCGCCGCCAACCTCTACGCGCACTGGCTGGCCACGCTGCGCGATGACCATAGCGTGGCGCTGCTGATGCACGCCCCGGAAATCCGCGTCCGGGCGCAGGCTTTGCCCGACACGCCGACCGCGCTGCTGGCAGCCCTCGCGGGCCGGCTGGGACTCACCGCCGAGGGCGTGGCGCGGCTGTGCCTGCGCGCCCTGCTGGCGATTGGCGGTTGGGCCGCCTGGTGCGCCTGGCAGCGCTGGCAGGCCCGGCTCGACGGGACCGATGACGCGCAGATCCTTGACCTGCTGGCGGTGCGTCTGGGCTGGGAGTGTTTGCTGGACGACGGCCAACGCGACGCCGACTCGCCGTTTGTGCGCTGGCAGGCGGCGCTCCGCGCGCCCGTGCCGACGGATCACCGCATCGACGCGGCCAGCGTCTGGCAACGCGCACAGGAAATGAGCTACCAGCGCGGACTGGCCAACGCGCTCGCGCAGACGCCCGAGGCCCCACCCGCCGGCGTGCCGGCGGTGCAGGCGGTGTTCTGTATCGATGTCCGCTCCGAAGTATTCCGGCGCGCGCTGGAAGCCAGTGCGCCGGCGATCGAAACACGCGGCTTTGCCGGATTTTTCGGGCTGCCCATTGCCTATCGGCCGCTGGGTACCGAGGCTACCTGGCCGCAATTGCCGGGCCTGCTCGCGCCCAGCCAGACGGTAACCGACAGCACGGGTCTCGCTGCCGAGGACCGGCTGCTCGCGGCGCAACGCCAAGAGCGGCTCGCCGCCGACGCCGGCGCCGAGCCGTTCCGGCGCCTGCCGGCCTCGGCCTTCGCGCGGGTGGAAACCCTGGGGCTCGGTTACCTCGGGCATCTGCTGCAACAGAGCCTGGGTCTGGGTCAGGCCGCGGGGCCGGCCGGCCTTAGCGCCGCCCAGGCCCACAGCCTGCGCCCGGTGCTGGCGCTGCCGCCGGCCGAACGCAGCGCGCTGGCTGCCGGCATCCTCAATGCCATGAGCCTGCGTCAGGGTTTTGCGCCGCTGGTACTGCTGGCCGGGCACGGCAGTGAAACTCGCAACAACGCGCATGCCGCCGGTCTCGACTGTGGTGCCTGCTGCGGGCAGACGGGTGAAGTGAATGCGCGGGTGTTGGCCGAACTGCTGAACGATCCGGCGGTGCGCAGCGGGCTGCTCGAACACGGCATTGTCCTGCCGGCCAGTACCTGGTTTATCGCCGCGCTCCACCACACCACCACCGACCGCGTGACGCTGTTCGACCGCGAACGGGCGCCGGCGGCCGTGCAGCCGGCGCTGGCCGCCTTGACCCAGGCGCTGGCCCGCGCCGGCGAACTGGCGTGGGCCGAGCGCGCACCGGCGCTTGGTCTGGGGGCGCTGCGTCACGATGCCGCCGCGCTGGCGGCCGCGGTCGACAAGAAATCCCGCAACTGGGCCGAAACCCGGCCCGAATGGGGACTGGCCAACAACGCGGCCTTCATCATTGCGCCGCGCGCCAGAACACGCGGACTGGATTTGGGCGGGCGCAGCTTTCTGCACGACTACGACTACCGGCAAGACCCGGACGGCGCGGTGCTGACGCTGCTGATGACGGCGCCGATGGTGGTCACCAACTGGATCAACCTGCAGTACTACGGCTCGACCGTCGACCCGCAGCGCTACGGCAGCGGCAACAAGCTGCTGCACAACGTGGTGGGCGGCAACATCGGCGTGTTTGAAGGGAACGGCGGCGACCTCCGCATCGGCCTGCCGCTGCAGTCCTTGCACGACGGCGCGCAGTGGCGGCATGCGCCACTGCGGCTGTCGGTGTTCATCGATGCGCCGCAGGAAGCCATTGACCGGGTGATTGCCGAGCACCCCGTGGTCGCCCAACTGGTCGACAATCACTGGCTGTACCTGTTCCGCCTGGGCGAGAGCGGCATTGAATTCCGCACGACCGACTCATGGAGCGAATTTGAACATGCGCACGAATGACACCGCCCGCTCAGGGGACTATCTGGCCCGCTGCCGCGACCAAGGCGTGGCCTTGCTCACCCGCCACGGCAAGGAAGCGCTGCTCGGCCCGCTGCTGGCGGAGGAACTGGGCGGCACGCTGGTCCACGTCGACAGCTTTGATACGGATGAACTCGGCAGCTTCACCCGCGAAATCCCGCGCGCCGGCTCGCAGCGCGACGCGGCCCGGCGCAAGGCCCAACTGGGGATGCAGCTCAGCGGCTGCACGCTCGGCATAGCCAGCGAAGGCGCGTTCGGCGCGGATCCGCACAGCGGGCTGCTGGCCTGGGATACCGAAATCGTGCTGTGGCTGGACGCGGCAACGGGGCTGGAGATCGTCGGCTTTGCCGACGGTCCGGCAGCCGCCGCGCAGGAGACGGTGCGCGACCTGACCGCGATGCGCGACTTCGCTCGGCAGGCGGGCTTTCCTGCGCATCATCTGGTGCTCCGGCCCGACCACGCCGATGCCCCGCCCACCTTCAAGGGCCTGGCGGATCCGACGGTACTTGAGTCGGCGTTCTTCACGACGCTCGCCGCCTCGGCCAGCGGTGCGGTGTATGCGGAGAACGACCTGCGCGCGCACGCCAATCCGACCCGCCAGACGCTGATTCGTCAGGCGGGCGCGCACCTCATGAGTTTGCTGAAGTCGGCCTGCCCCGACTGCGCGACGCCCGGCTTTCGTATCAGCGATCTGGCGCGCGGACTGCCTTGCGAGTGGTGCAGGCAACCAACTCGCGAGGTGGTCGCTGAAATCTGGTCCTGCAGCCACTGCGCCCGTCAGGAGCGGCGCCCGCGCGGCGGGCTGCCCTGGGCGGACGCCTCGCGCTGCGACCGCTGCAACCCGTAATCAGTCCTCGACTTCGCGCGGCCGCCACGCCGGCCAGACAAAGCCGCCGGCAGGCGCGGCGGGGGGGGCGGCGGCAGCCGCTTCGCGCAGCCGGTCCTTCTTGCTCTTGCGCTTGCCTTTCACCCCGCCGTTCGCGTCGACCACGGTCGTCGCCGGCGCCGACTCGGTGGGCTCGAAGCCGGCCAGCACCTCGCGCGGCAGCCGCAGATCGTGGCGCTTTTCAATCAGCCGGAAATGCGCCTCGCTGGCGGCGGTGACGAAGCTCACGGCCACGCCGCTCGCGCCGGCGCGTGCCGTGCGTCCGATCCGATGCACATAGTCCGTGGCCGAGCGTGGGAGGTCGTAGTTGACCACGGCCGGCAGGCCCACGACGTCGATGCCGCGCGCGGCCAGATCGGTCGCGATGAGCACCCGCGCACGCCCGGCGCGGAAGTCCGCCAGCGCATTGTGACGCGCGCCCTGCGTCAGTTCGCCGTGCAGGGCCAGCGCGGGCACGCCCGCACGGCGCAGCTTCATGGCCAGATGTTCGGTCGCGTAGCGCGTGGCGACGAACACCAGCACCTGCGCCCAGTCCTGCGTCGAGAGCAAGTGGCGCAGCAAGGCGGTACGACGCGCGGTGTCGACCCCTATGGCCCGCTGCTGAATATCAGGCGCGGCGTCTGCCGCCAGTTCGATCTGCGCCGGCTGGCTGAGCAGCGCATTGGCCAGCGCGGTCACTTCCTCGGGAAAAGTAGCGGAAAACAGCAGGGTTTGGCGTTGCGCCGGCAATAGCGCGCAAATGCGCGCCAGCTCCTCGGCAAAGCCCAGCGCAAACAGGCGGTCTGCTTCGTCCAGCACCAGCGTGGCGAGCGCGCTGAGCGTCAGCCCGTTGTGGTCGATCAGATCGAGCAGGCGCCCCGGCGTCGCAATCAGCAGATCCGCGCCCCCGCGCAGCGCCATCAGCTGCGGATTAATCGACACCCCGCCCCAGGCACCCAGCACTTTCAGCCGTACCGGCAGGTCCTGCGCGAGCCCCGTCGCCACCTCGGTGATTTGTGCGGCAAGTTCGCGGGTTGGCACCAGCACCAGCGCGCGCAGCCCGCCGTGCGGCGCGGTCGTTGCCGAGAGCTGCGCCAACAGCGGCAGCAGAAACGCGGCGGTCTTGCCGGAGCCAGTTTGCGCGCAGGCCAGCAGATCGCGCCCGGCCAGCACCAGCGGAATGCCCAGCCGCTGCACGGGCGTGGGCGTGAGATAGCCGCGCGCGGCAAGCGCACGCAGCAGCGGGGCGGTCAGCCCCAGGGTGTCAAAACTCATCTGATTTGCCTCAGGCCGGTACGTCGGTCGGCGCCAGCCGCGACAGAAAATCCAGCGCCAGCGCGCGGGTCGCGCCGACGTCTTCGTAGAGAATGCCGTGGCGATTGGCCGGCACCCAGTGCAGGGTTTTACTGCTCGCGCCCAGCGCTTCCAGAATCAGGCCGGCCGACTCTGGCGCGACGACCGGATCGGCATCGCCCTGAATCACGCAGACCGGACAGTGCACCTGCGGCAGCACGGTTTTCAATTCCGCCACCACACGGGTCAGCTCGTAGAGCGCCGACAGCGGGATGTTGCGGTAGTTGATGTGCGGATGCTCGGGTTCGTTGGGGCGAAACGGCAGCACGCCGTCGGCGGTCGTCAGCCAGCTGACCAGCTTGTTAGCACCGTGCACCAGCGGCACGTAGCGCAGGTTCTTGTTCCGGAACTTGAGCGGCGCGCTGATCGCGACCACGCCGGCCAGCGCGGGATCAGCCTTGGCGGCGGCGATGAGGCTGAGCGAACCGCCGGTCGAGAAACCGACCAGCGCGTAACGCGGGCACAGCGCGCGCAAGATTTCGACGCCGCGCGTGACCGACTGCAGCCAGTCGTGCCAGGGCCGGTCCTGCAAGTCCCAGGGCGAGGTGCCGTGGCCTTTCAGCCGCACGCCGAGCACCGTGTAGCCGGCCGCAGCAAGGCGCTCGGCAAAGCCCCGCACCTCGGCCGGCGAGGCCAGAAAGCCGTGTACCAGCACCACGCCCAGCGCGCCGGGCCGGGCTGGCCGCAGCAGAAACGGCGCGGCGTCGGCGCTGGCCGTTTCGCGGCTGTTGATCGCGGCGTGCGCGGGCGTGCGGTGCTGCAGGCGGTCAAAGGCCAGCGCCTGCAGTTCGTCGTCGAACAGCGCAAGCGCGCGCGTCGCCGGCGTCAGCTGCGGCAGATCGGCCAGCGCGCCGCGCAGCGCCTCGGCCACCGCCGGCAGCGGCGCCACCTCGTTGGCATACACCTCGATCGGGTTCTCGAGGCGGATGGCGTCGAAATCGTGTGTCTCGCGCAGCTTCTCGCGCAGCACCAGCGTGTCCTCGTTCAATGCGAGCAGCCCGGCGGCGACCGCGGAATCGAGAAACTCCTGCAAGGCCGTGGGCGACTCGCCCAGCAGCTGCTGGTAGCTGCCGGGGTCGCGCAGCCCGTGATGCAGGCGCAGCGTGGGCACGGACTGCAGGCGCTTGAGCGCCAGATAGAGCACGCGCTGAAAGTCCGCGATCGGCATGGCGCTGACGGCTCGCTCCAGCTGCTGACGAACCAGCGTCGACGCAAGATGCGAAAGATTCACCACGGTGCCGCGATAGATGGCGTGCATATAGGCATCCCGCGCGCGGTGGATCACCCCCAGCGAGCCGCGGGCGGCCATGCGTCGGAACAGCCCGGCGTCGAGAAAACTGGCGTCGAAGGCGCTGGGCAAGTCGGGCAACTGGCGCGCGAGATAGCGCAGCAGCGGCCGCTCATACCAGTGGCAGAAGTCTTCCACCGGCTGGCAGTCGCCGAGGTTGATGTCCATGTCCGTGGCCTTCAGCAGCAGATTGCCTTCCACCACCCATTCGTCCACGGCCCGCGGGCTCAAACCGCCGCTGACCAGCTCTGCGCCCCGCCGCAGCAGGTTGTCGCTGATCCGCAGCGGATAGAAGGTAATGTTGGCCGGCACCAGCGTGCCCGTGCGGTGCGCCGCGGTGAGCAGATGGTCGACCGAACCCAGCCCCAGCGACTCCGCCCATTGCCGCAGCAGGCTGTGCTGATTGCGGCTGGCCCGGTACTGCACGGCGTAACGGAAAATCTGCAGGCCGATGGCGAGACGCGCGGCGCCGCTGTGGTGCTTACGGCGCGTCTGCGCGCTGCGCGAATACACCCGGTACTGCCCGTCCGCATCCAGCACCTGCCGGTCCTTGACCATGCCGCCCTCGGGAAACACCACCACCTTGCGCCCGCGCAGGATGTCGCGCGCCAACACGCTCATCAGCTGCGGATGGTTATTGGGCACCACGCCAAGTTCGCTGAGCAGGCGGGCGAAGCGGTCGTCGCGGGCGAAGAATTCGGCCGAGGCGACCGACCGGCAGAAATGGCCGCCGTCCTGATAGATCAGGTACTGCGGGATGAAGGTCTCCATCCGCGCGAAATGGTTGAACAGGAAAATCTCGCCGTGCTCGATCTGCCGCCGCTCGTGGTGCATGCGGATCTCAAGCCCCAGCAGCTTGCGGATCTGCTCAAAGACCCGCGCGCAGCGGTCGTAGGTCTGCTGGTTAAGCTCGGGCGCGTCGATCATCGCAAGGGTCTGGTAGCTGGCATCGCCAGACTATAGCGCGTGCCAGACGCACGCACGTGGGCCGCGAGCGGGCGCGGGCTATTCGCCGCCGGACAATCGCGCCAGCAGGTCGGTGTCGGTGCGCATGCCGGCGGTCTGGCGGATGCGCTCGACGATTTCGCGTTTCAGCTCCACAAACTCACGGCTGTGCTTCAGATCCTGCCGCCGATCGCTGCCGAAAGGCACGTCGTAGATCGTATCGATCCGGCCCGGCCGGGGCGCCATCAGCACCACCCGCTGGCCCAGATAAATCGCTTCCTCCACGTCGTGCGTGACGAACACGATGGTCGGTTTTTCCAACTTGAAGACATGCAGGATGAGGTCATGCATGACTTCGCGGGTCTGGGCGTCAAGCGCGCCGAAGGGCTCATCCATCAGCAGCACTTCGGGCCGCGACATCAGCGCCCGTGCGATGGCCACCCGCTGCTGCATGCCGCCAGACAACTGGCTGGGCCAGGCTTGCGCCATTGCGCTCAAGCCCATCAGTTCGAGCAGCGAATCGGCACGGCCGCTGGCGCGCTCCACGTCGCTCTCCGTCAACTGCTGCCGATGCGCCTTGAGGCGCCGGGAAAAACGGATGTTCTCGCGCACCGTCAGCCACGGATACAGGCTGTAGTGCTGGAACACCATCGCGCGGTCGGCCCCTGGTCCGTCGATCGGGCGGCCGCTGGCGGCAAGCGTGCCGCTGCTGTGGTACTCCAGCCCGCCGATGATGCGCAGCAAGGTCGACTTGCCGCAGCCCGAGGCGCCGACCAGCGTCACGAACTCGTTCTGGCCGATTTCAAGCTGGATATTGTCCAGCGCGGTGACCGGCGTCACCCCGGGAAATATCTTGCCCAGCCCGCTGACGGCGATGCGCGGCGCCGGCTTCAATGCTTCAGATGCGCCCATGGAAACGCCTTTCGATGCAGCCAGCGAAACAGTTGGTCGGTCAGCAGGCCAATCAGCCCGATGAGGATGATGCCGGCGAATATCTTGTCGGTCTGGAGGAAGCGCTGCGCCTTCAAAATGGCGTAGCCGAGGCCCGAGTTGGCCGCGACCAGTTCCGCCACCACGAGATAGGTCCAGGCAAACCCCAGCGTGATGCGCAGCGTGTCGACCAGCGCGGGTTTGGCTGACGGCAGCAGCACCTGCTCGATGATCTCCATGCGCGTCGCCCCCATCGTCTGGGCGGCTTCGATTTGCGCGGTCGGCACGCGACGCACGTCTTCCGCCACCATCAAAATCATCTGGAAGAAGGTGCCAATGAAGATGATGGCGACCTTGGCGCTTTCCTCAATGCCGACCCAGATCATCACCAGCGGAATGAACGCCACCGCCGGCATATAGCGCACAAACTCCATCAAGGGTTCGAGCAGCGCCTGTATCGGGCGGAAGGTGCCAATGAAAAGCCCCAAGGGCAGCGCGAACAGCGCCGACAGCGCCCAGCCGGCCATTACGCGATACAGGCTGATGCCGACATCGGCCATCAGGTGGTCGGTGGTGAGCCAGCGCAGGAAGCGCGTCCACACCGCCAGCGGCGAGGGCAGAAAGACCTTGCTCAGCCAGCCGAGTTCGACCAGCCCCCACCAGAGCAGCAGCGGTGTCATCAGGCCGACCATGGCGAAGCCGGTGTAGTGCCGCGCGCTCAGCGGGCCGCGAATGGCCCACAGGCCCGGCCGGGCGGTTTGGCGTGAGCGGCTCATGGTCGATGCGCTGGCGCGTGAAGGTGGTGCATGCATTGCCCTGAGCAACCCGCGTGCCAGCCACGCCGCGGCCCGCCAGCGTCGCTGCGGCTACCAGCAGCGCGTGGATTGCGCCCGCCAGCTGCGCCCGAATCGCACCACGCACGGTGCGCGCCGCCGTATTTTGCACCCGACAAGTGCAGGGCCGGGCCATCAACCCGGCGCGCAGGCGACGCAGAGGCCAGCCCTTGCGGCGATCTTCCGCGGCAGACGCGGCTGGCACCCGGCTTGCTATCCCGGTTCATCCCCATTGAGCCGAGAGGATCTGGCCATGAGCAATTTTCGAGTTAACGCACCGCGCCGCGCCCTCGGCGCCCTTGCCGCCCTGCTGCTGGCGGGCAGCGCCCATGCGGCGCCCACGATCAAGATTGGCACCGTGGTGTGGGCGGGCTACGGCCCGTTCTACGTCGCCGACCAGCTCGACCTGTACAAGAAATCCGGCTTCAAGGTGCAGCTGCAGGTCTTCAACGACCCCGCGCTGGTCACTTCCTCGGTAACCAGCGGCGCGATCGACGGCGGCATGATTACCTACGACCAGGCCATCAGCGCGGTCGCCCGCGGCTCGACCATGAAAGTGGTCATGCCCATTGATTACTCCAACGGCGGTGACGCGGTGGTGTCGACCTCCGACATTACCAGCGTGGCGCAGCTCAAAGGCATGAAGGTCGCCTACAACCCGCTGTCGCCTTCGGACTTCCTGATTTCCTACGCCCTGTCCACCGTGAAGCTCGGCGTGCAGGACATCGAGCAGGTGGCCATGCCGCCGGAGTCGGTGACCGCAGCGATGGCCTCGGGCGGGGTGAAAGTGGGCGTGACCTACGAACCCAGCGTGTCGGAAATCGTGAAGATGGAAGGCGGCAAGAAGTTTCACGTGCTGTATTCGTCCAAGGACGCGCCCGGCCTTATCACCGACGTCATGACATTTAATGCCGACTACATCGCGAAGCATCCGGCGGAAGTGAAAGCGGTGATTCAAGGCTACGTCGACGGCCTCGCCTATATGAAAGCCCACCCTGAGGAAGCGGCAAAAATGATCGGCAAGGCGCTGGGCATTCCGCCAGAAGAAGTCGCCGGCCAGCTGAGCGGGGTCTACAACCCGACGCTGGAAGAGTTCGGGGATGTCTTCGGCAAAAGCGACAAGACGACCTCGCTGTTCGTCAGCGGCAAAGTCATTTCGGACATCCTGAAAGCCAAGGGCGAAATCGAGACGGTGCCGGCGACGGAAGACACCATGGACGCCTCGATTAGCGCCGGCATGCTGAAAAAGTAAGCCCGCATGGTGCCCAGCTTCCGCGTGCCCGACGGGCGGCTGCCCAACCTGCTGGTGCTGAGCTACACGCTGCTTGGCTACCCGGCCGGTGTGGCGCTGCTGCTGCAACCCGCGCTGTGGGCCAATGTGGTGGGCGTGCTACTCACCGCCCACACCATGGTCTATGCGGCCTACATGCTGCATGAGTTTGCCCACGGCGCGATCTTTCGCGCCCCGGCCGACAACCAGCGCTGGGGCGTGTTGATGACCTGGATCACGGGCTCGTGCTACGCGCCCTTCGCCGCCCTCCGTCACAAGCACATGCGCCACCACGTGGACCGCGCGGACGTGCTGACGCTGGACTACCACGCGGTGCTGCACGGCGCACCGCGCTGGGTGTTTCGGCTGGTGCTGGCGCTGGAGTGGGCGTGGATTCCGGCGGTGGAGTTCATCATGCACGGCTACGTGATGCTGCTGCCGTTTCTGCGGGCGGAACGCAAAAGCGAACGCCCGCGGCTCCTGCTGATTCTGGCAATCCGCGGCGCGGCCTTCACCGCCTTGTTCATGGCGCGGCCGGCAGCCCTGGCGCTCTACGCCGTGGCGTATCTGTTGATGCTGCACGTCCTGCGCTTCGGCGACGCCTATCAGCACACTTATGACGGCTTCGCGGTGCTGGAAGGCGGCGACATTCCGGACGACAAAGTGCGCGACCGCGCCTACGAGCAGTTGAACACCTACTCCAATCTGCTGTCGGTCGACCGGCCGTGGCTCAACCTGCTGATGCTGAACTTCACCTACCACAACGCGCATCACGAAAAGCCGATGGTGGCCTGGCACGCCTTGCCGAAGTTGCATGCCGAATTGTTCCCGACCGAATACCGCCAGGTGCTGCCCTTCGGGGCGCTGATTCGCGGCTATCATCGCGACCGCCTGACCCGCATCACCTCGGCCGATTACGGCGAGGTCGGTGAGGGTCCGGACCGCGCGGCGCGCTTTCTGGGCGCGGTGGGTGTGTCGTTCCTCACTGCCGTATGAGCATCGATATTCCGACTACCGCGCTGCTCGCGATCGATATGCAGCGGGATTTTCTGGACCCGCAGGGCTACGCGGCGCGCGCCGGGCTGGACATCAGCCAGCTGCGGGGCGCGATTCCCGGGGTGGCCCGGCTGCTCGCGGCCGCACGCGCGGCGGGGCTGACCATCATCCACACCCGCGAGGCGAACGCGCCGGATCTGTCCGACGTGCCGCCGGCCTTTCTGGCCGCCACCACCCGCAGCGGGGCGCGAGTCGGCAGCCCCGGCCCGCTGGGGCGGTTTCTGATCCGCGGCGAACCCGGCAGCGCGATCATCGATGAATTGGCCCCGCTGGCCAGCGAAGTCGCGATCGATAAACCCGGTTTCTCGGCCTTCGAGGCCACCGCACTCGGCGCCATGCTGGGCGCACGCGGCATCCGTCGGCTCATCCTCTGCGGCATCACCACCGAAGTCTGCGTGTCGTCCACGCTGCGCACCGCCATCGACCGGGGCTTCGACTGCATCACGGTCAGCGACGCCTGCGCCTCGGCCTTCCCTGAGCTGCACGATGCGGCGATGAAAATGATCGCTGTGGAAGGTGGCGTCTTCGGCGAGGTCGCAACGGTTGACGAGGTCTGCGCGCGGCTGAGCGTGGCGTGAGCAACCGGCTGCGCGCGCTCCTCACCGGGCGGCATCGCTACGACAAGACCTTGTCCACGCGAGGGCGCGGGGCGGGCGTAGTGATTGAGGCGCCGATCCTCGCCTACCTGATCGAAACCCCGAACGGCCGCATCCTTTACGACGTCGGCTGCGACTACCAGAAACTGCACGACCCGGCGCAACGCGCCCGCTACTTCGCACCCGACGCCTTCACCTACGGCGCCCCGATGATGGCCGCGGAAGAACGCCTGCCGGCGCAGCTGAAAGCGCTGGGGCTACAGCCGGCGGACATCGATCTGGTGTTTATCGGGCACCTGCATTTTGACCACGCCGGCGGGCTGTGCGAGCTGCCGGGCTGCGAAGTCCACGTGCAGGCGGATGAACTGGCCGCCGCCAACGCGCTGGAAGACAGCGCCTACTTTGCTGCGGATTTTGCCGGCCGCGCGCTGCGCACCCAGCAGGGGGAGTACGAGGTTGCGCCCGGCGTGCGTGCAATCGCGAGCCCCGGCCACACCGCCGGGCATATGTCGCTGCTGGTGGAACTCGCTGCTGGACCGCCGGTCTTGCTGTGTGGCGACGCAGCCGACCTGCAGGAAAATCTGGAATACGAAATCGCGCCCGGCCTGTGCTGGCGGGAGCGGGAAGATCTGGCGCTGGCCAGCATCCGCAAGCTGAAAAGCCTTGCCCGCGAGACCGGGGCCCAGCTCTGGCCCAATCACGATCTGGCCTTCTGGGCCGGCACCATGGCGGCCCGCGGCTGGCACTGAAGGCGCCGACAATCCGCCGCGCCGGGGGCACTGTATTCCCCTTGCCACGTTCGGCAGGTACATTGCGGCAATGCGCGGTTTACCGCGCAATCTCCATAAAAAAATCAATGCCGCCCGGCGGCGAGGTCAACCCCATGGAAGTCGGTCTTCAGTTTATTTTCCAGAACACCCACGACGGCATGTCGGATGCCGACATGATGCGCAAGGAAACCGAAATCGCACTGCTGGCGGAAGAAGTCGGCATGGATTTCCTGCTGCTGCCGGAACACCACTTCGACCCGGGCTACTCGATGATGCCGGACAACATGCAGTGGCTGTCCTACCTCGCTGGCAAAACCAACCGCATCAAGCTGGGCACCGGGGCCATCATCCTGCCCTGGCACGAAAACCCGACCCGCGTCGCCGAAAAAGTCGCGATGCTGCAGATCATCCTCGGCGACCGCTTCATGCTGGGCTTTGGCCGCGGGCTGGCGCGCGAGGAATACCGGGCGTTTGGCGTCGACATGGGCAGCTCCCGCGAGCGTTTCGACCAGTCGGCTGAAATCGTGCTCGACATCCTCGAAACCGGCATCGCCGAGTACAACACACCCTACTTCCAGCAGTCCCGCACCACCATCACACCGAAACCCGAACACGGCTACCGTGACCGCGGCTTCCTGTCGGTCGCCATGACGCCGGACTCCGCGATGGCGGCGGCCACCATTGGCGGCACCATGATGTCCTTCGTGCAACTGCCCTGGGAGCAGCACCACGCGGCGGTCGAAGCCTGGCGCGCGCGCTTCAAGGAACTGCATCCCACCAAGGCGCCGGGTGCGCCGGTGTTCTCGGATTTCACCTTCTGCCACGAAGACGCCGCGGTGGCCGAAAAGGTCGCCCGCCAGTACCTGACCAAGTACTACGCCAGCGTCATCCGCCACTACGATTTCGACGGCTCGCACTGGGGCGAGACCAAGGGCTATCAGGCCTATCAGGCCGGCGCATCCGCGATCAAGGAAATTGGCATGGAAGCGGCCTGCGAAGGTTTCGTGCAGAGCCAAGCCTGGGGCACGCCGGACCAGATCGTGGAGAAGTGGACCCGCCGTGCGGAAATCACCGGCGAACTCCGGCCGGCGATGGCCGTGTCCTACGCCGGTATGCCCTTCGATCTGGTCAAGAACAGCCTGCGCTTGATCGGGGAGAAAGTGGTGCCGCGCCTGCACCAGGTGGGCGGCGCCCGCCAGCTGGCGGCCTAAGACCAACGCCCGCGACGCCCGGCCCCTTGCGGGCCGGCGTCGCGCTGTCCGCCCCAATCCCGCAAGTCCCCGCCGGCAGCGCATGCCTACCCCTCGCCCGCACGACAACTGCTACTGGCTGGTGCCGGACCAGCTGCTGGCGGGCGAGTATCCGGGGGATTTATCGCGGGAAGGCATGCGCCAGCGGCTGCTGGCGATTGCCGGCGCGGGGGTGCGGGTCTTCATCGATCTGACGCAGGAAATCGACGGGCTCGCACCCTACGCGCACATGCTGCCGGCGCTGGGCGAGGCGCTGGGGACCAGCCTCAGCCACGAGTCTTTCGGGCTGCGGGATATGTCGGTGCCGGCCAGCCCGGTGCGGACCCGCCAGATTCTGACTCGCCTGAATACCCACCACGCCGCCGGCACGCCGATGTACCTGCACTGCTGGGGCGGCATCGGACGCACCGGCCTCATCGCGGCCTGCTGGCTGGTAGAACAGGGGCACGGGGGACAGGCGGCGCTCGACATCATTGCCGGGCATTGGCAAACGGTCGCCAAGCGCGACCGTTACCCACAGTCGCCGCAGACCCGGGCCCAGCGCCAGTACGTGCTGGACTGGGCGCGGCAACGCGCATCTAACTAGGGCTGTCTCAGGGCAGCGGCACGAGCAGGATGCCGCACTCGGTGGCGAGCAGGCTGCAGGCTCTTCAGTAGTTAAGCCTGATTCCTTTGGCCGCAAGTACGGCCAACACCGCGCTCCGCACTTTGAAAATTTCAGCCGGGCGCTCCGCGCGCAGGCGGGCAACTTCGGCGGGCGTGAAAGGCTGGAAAGCAGTCCCCAGCGTGTTCTTGCTGAAATTGAGCAGGACCCAGTTCAGCACTTCGGCCACTTCGTCGTTATTGAGCGGCGAATAGGCAATACCGGGCACCTGTGTGAGGAAGGCCCGACCTTCGGGAATGCTGGCGAAGTGTCCGGGAATGTCGTGCAAGCTGGGCACATCGTTGACCTTGCTTCCACCGCCGTCCGGCAGATGGCAGCCGGCGCAATGGAGCAGATAGCTCTGGCGGCCGAAGTCGGTGGCACCGACTGTCCCGCAGGACAAGGCCAGCAGCGCGGCTGCCAGCCAGTTGCCCCAAAGACCGCGCAGGATGCTCATACGCCTAGCCGGGACGCGTCTCTGCCACACCCAGCGCGACCGCCACCGTGCAGTGATAGGCGTTGGCCTTGTTGCCCATGCACCAGTTGACGTCGTTGTGCACCCCCATGCGATAGGCCGGCCGCTCGCCCTGGTTGTAGTTACACATGCAGCGTCCGCAGGCCGTGATCCCGCAGCAATCGTTGTAGCTGATGAGGTAGGCCTTGCTCTCTTTCGAGTTCTGGCAGGTCCCGACCCAGGTCACCTTGGAGACTTCGGTGCCGGCCGGACATTGCGAGATCGACCCCCCGCAGCAGGTGCAGAGGAAGCCGTCCAGCGCACAGTAGCGCCAGTAATCGCAACTGGTGTCGTCGTCCGAGCTGCCGCTGCCACCGCCGCCGGCGTGGCCGTGACCGCCCGTATCGGCGTGTTCACCACCGCCGCCATGACCCGACGGCGCCGCCTGCGGCGAGCGGTCGTAGGGCAGCACCGGGAACAGCACGGCCGAGCCGAGCAAGGTGCGGCCCAGTCGCACCAGTGCGTTGCGGCGCGAGGTTTGCTGTGCGACCTGTCGTGCCTTGCGTTCAAAGAAATCATCGAACCATTGCATCGCTCTCTCCTGCTACCCGGCGTCAGGACGCCGATTGCAAATAATCCTGTACCGAAGACACCCCAAGCTCGCGGGCGGTAAACAGGCTTTCCAGTTGTTCGCGCGAGTTGACGAGCCCTTTGGCCCGCACCCGGCCCGCTTCGTCCAGCAACACGGCGTAGGGCAAGCGGCTGACCTTGAACGCCATGCCAAGTTCGGTCGACAACAGATACGGGAATACGTCGAGTTTCGACTGACGGTAGAACTTCTCGTGCGCCGCGCGCTCGCCATCGCTGGCCAGCACGATGTTCAACCAGTCCTGTTCGCTGCGCGCGGTGGACTTCAGCACCGGCAGCAGTTTCTTGCAGACCGGGCAGGTAGGGGACAGAAAGAACAGCAGGCTGGCCTTGGCGGCGGCGCCGCCGACGGTAATGTCGCGACCATCCAGCGAGGCCAGCGTGAACCCTGGCGCGGCGTCGCCCACGGCGGGACCCGCATCCATGATCAGCGCCCCCATGGGCGCGATTCGCTCGTAGATGATGCCCACCTGACGCGACAGCGCGAACACCGCCACCACCAGACCAAATACCAGCAGCGACAAGACCACCACCGCCGCGATGAGGGCTTGTTCCATCAGGCGTCTCGCAGCGCGACGAGGCGCGGATGATTACCCAGCAACTGACTGGCGACCGCATACAGACCCGCCAGCGTGAAGCCGCCGAACGCGGCCATCGCGTAGTCCAGCCACAGCCACTCGCGGGCCACATGGGGCAGCGCCGCGACACCCAATAGCGTGGCGAAGCCGAGGTTGCGTGCGACCAGTCCCCAGGAAATCTGCTGGTCATTGCCGCCGCAGCCACAGCTGATTTCGGTCCGCCCCCGCAGCAGGTTGATGGCGATTGCGGCCGTCACGAGCAAGAGCAGACCGATGCCGGCGACCTGCCCAAGCGGACCCGCAGCAGGCACGAGCAGCATCAGGCCGACGACGGTCTCGGCGAGGATCAGGGCGGTGGACGCGGTCGGCACGGTGACCTCAGGAATCAGCTCGTAGTTCTGCAGGGCAGCGGCAAAGGTCTCGCGTTCACGCCATTTGGCAAACGCGCCGTGCAGAAACACCAGCGCGCCTGCCCAGCAGAGCACCAGCGTCAGCACAGGGTCGATGAGCGGCAAGGTCATCAGTGGGTTTCGATCAGGATGGGCGCTTCGCCGAAGCCGTCGACCCGCTTCAGCGGGGCCAGCTGTGGCGTGGTGCTGTAGTTGACGAGGCCGGCCGTCAGCGGGTCGATTGCGATCAGCAGCGGCGCCTTCGCGCGGGTAACCGCCAGCGCCACGGCGTTATTGCCGGCGACCCGTGCAACGCGCTTTTTGCTTTGCAGATCGATGGCCCAGATTTCTGCGGCAGGATTCTTGTGGCTGCCTTCAGCGCCATCCGGATGCATGGCGACATAAAACTGCCGATTGGCGTGATTGAGCGCGAACGGCTGGTAGCCACCGGGCCGCCAGTTGGCCGCCACGTCTTCCGGGGTCAGCAAGGACCAGCTTTCGCCAATGGTCGCCACGGCGCCGGCCAGATTGGCGGTATAGATTTGCCCGTGGAAGCTGAGGAAGTAGTAGAGATCGCCCTCGTTCTCGGTCTGGGTGTAAACCGGCTGCTTGTCGGGGTCGAACAGGCGCTCGCTGCGCTGCTGGTCGGCCGGCATGCCGTCGGGTTTAAGGGTAATGGTCAGCAGCGTGCCGTCACCGCAGGTGGTGCTGAAGCGGTTATTGGCGCTTTGCGTGACCATCACCCCCCAGCAACCCGGCGTCGGAATCTCGGTGACGAATTTGGCCGCCTTGCGGTCCACCACGGACAGCGAACTGGCCGGTGTGGCGTTCTGCACGATGATGAAACGGCCGTCCGGCGTTGTGTTAATCACGCCCTTGTACGGCAAGGCCTGCGCGTGCTTGGGCGGGATGCCGATTTCCGCTTTGATTTTCAGCGAGTGGCTGTCGTAGACGTCGACCTGATCGGTGCGCTCGCCGCGATTGAGTTTGGCCAGATAGGTCGTGGCGACGTAGATCTCGCTGCGGTCCGGCGACAGCGTGGCCAGCCCGGTGAAGCCGGTGCCGACCACGCCCTCGTACTTCAGCGTTTCCCCGTCCACGATGTGCATGCGTCCGTCGACGATGTGGGAAATCGCGACATCAGAGACATAGAGCCGGTTTGGCGTGGCCGGCGACAGGTCGCGGACGCTGATTTGTTCGGGCACAAAATCGGCTGCCGTTGCGCTACCCAGCAGCGCCGCCAGCGCGAGGCCCATTCCCGTACGTGTGTAAGACCGCATCCCGCTCCCCCCGTTTGGCTAAGCCCGCCGTGCCGGTTCCCAAGCCTTGTTTCCTGCCGAACCCAAGGGCAGTGTAAGCAAAACCGGGCGCGGGCGACTAACAAAAATTGGCAAAGTTCCCGCCTTTTTCGTCGCCGGCAATTTCTGCGTATATTTCAAGAATCTTCAGTCCAGCAGCCTGTTGCATGCCCCCGCTCAATGCCCGGACCACTGCCGGTTTTCGTTCCGTGTTCTGTGAGGATGCAGACGAGCACGCCCGCAACCTGAGCGCCTGGGAGCAAACCTACGAGCAACTCGGACACGGCCCGTTTACGGGGCGGCTGGATGAAATCTGGCTGGCCGACCTGCAACTGTTCAGGGAACGCACCAACCAGGGGGTTTTGCAGACCGGTCTGTCCTGGCCGGGTGCCCGCACCTTTGGTGTGCCGCTGGCCCTGGGCGGCACGGGGACTTTTCTGGGCAAGCCCGTGACCGCCACCACGCTGGTGACCTTCGGCCCGGCGCAGGAACTCTATCTGCGGACACCGCCCATGCTGGATGTGATCGGGATTTCTGTCCCGGCGGCCGGACTTCAGACGCTCGGGCTGCAGGCCGAGGGCTTCGACCCGGAGACTTTTCTGGCCGGCAGAAGCCTGCTGCCGCTGACAGCCACCGTCATGCGAGGCGTACAGGGCTACCTGCGGCAATTGTTCGAACTGCTGGAACAGAACCCGCAGGCGCTAAGTCCGGCGGCGGTCCAGCGTGAGGTCAAGGATGCCGTGCTCGAGCTGCTGCTCAACGCAATGCGCGCGGCCGACGCAGAACCGACGGTCGCCGCCGGGAGCGCCGCGCACTACGCCGCAGCCCGACTCGCCCGCGACTACATTGCCGCCCATTCGACCGAGCCCCTGACCGTGCTGGACCTGTGCCGTGCGCTGCACCTCAGCCGGCGCACGCTGCAATCGAGTTTTCAGGATGTGCTCGGCGTGAGTCCTCATCAATATCTGCGCGCCGCGCGCCTGAACGGTCTGCGGCGGGCGTTGCGCAGCGCGGCGCGTGGCGCCTCGGTGCTGTCGCTCGCCGCCGACTGGGGTTTCTGGCATCCCTCCAGCTGCGCCGCCGAGTACCGCAAGCTGTTCGGCGAGCTGCCCTCGACAACCTTGCGGCGTCGCTATCTCAGCTGAAGCCGGCGCTGCGCCCGCGGCAAGCAATCCGATGGTGACCATCGTCGCTACCGTCTGGACGACTGCCTGCCTGAGCTTCCAGACTGCGCCCCGTTGAGACCGCCTAAACCCGCCTTCAAGGAGCATGAGATGGACATCGGCATTGACGACAAAACCCGCGCCCGCATCGCTGACGGCCTGGCCCACTTACTGGCCGACAGCTACACGCTGTACATCAAAACCCATGGCTTTCACTGGAACGTGACGGGGCCCATGTTCAATACCCTGCACCTGATGTTCATGGACCAGTACACCGAGCTGTGGAATGCGCTCGACCTGATCGCCGAACGGATTCGTGCGCTCGGCCACTACGCGCCCGGCTCGTACGCCCAGTTCGCCGCGCTCTCCAGCATTCCTGAAGAAACTGGCGCGCCGGCCGCGACCGACATGATCCGGCAGCTGATTGCAGGGCAGGAGGCCATCGTGCGCACGGCGCGCGGGCTGTTTCCGGTGGTCGACAAAGCGAGCGATGAACCCACTGCCGACTTGCTGACCCAGCGGCTGCAGATCCATGAGAAGAACGCCTGGATGCTGCGTAGCCTGCTGGCGAGCGACGCGCCGGCCGCGCCGGCGCCAATCAAGGAACGGCGCAAACGCTAGCGCGCTAGCCGGTCAGCACACCGCGTTTTTTCAGTTGAAGGATGAAGAGCGCGGTACCAATCGCGAGCCCCGCCCCGGCCAGCAGACCGGGTGCGCGGGCCTCGAGCGCCGCCAAGCCTCCCCCGTGCCAGGCTTCCAGCCCCAGAATGCCGAGCCCGGTCAGCACCCACATCGCGCAGCTGGCGGAATCTTTGAGCACCGCGCGGCGCCAGTTAAAGCGCATGCCGGTCAAAGTAGCGCCCAGACCTGACCAGCGCGGCCACCAGCGCGGCACGCGGCGGCAGTAATCCGCGTAGTCCGAAAATTTCTCGCGCAGGTAGGCCTCTTCAGCCGCCACGATCGCGATATAGGTCAGCACGAAATAGGCGCCGCCCAGCACGTAGACCGCCGGCGCGTGATGCACGATGAGCAGGCCCGCGATGATCAACAAATTGCCGCCGTAGAGCGGATTGCGCACGTGGGCGAACAGGCCGTCGGTGACCAGCGCATGGGCGTGCACCCGTTTGTTCAGACCGCCGCGTTTGATATAGGCCAGACCGATCACCAGCCAGCGGTAGGTTTGTCCCAGCAATGCCAGCCCGAAACCGAGGGCGTCCAGTTGCCGGTCACTGCTCAAACTTCCGCCAAAAAGCACCGGGGTAAAGCCGGCAAACAGCACCAGCATGACCACCGGAAACACTTTGTCGCGATAGTGAAACAGCCAGTTGCCGTAGGCGACCAGCCCGCCGTGCACGTTCACCTGCCGGTCCCTTCTGGCATGGTCATGGCGCCTTCACCGCAATCATGGCGGCGAAGTTGTACCAGCGAAAAGTCTCTTCCACGTGGTTAAAACCCACCTGGTGAAGGAGCGCGCGATTTTCTTCCGGACGGTAGGGGATAAGCACGTTTTCCAGCGCTTCGCGCTTCTGCGCGATCTCGACGGCCGAGTAGCCGTGGCGCGCCTTCAGGTCGTAGTAGTAGCGAATGAAGAGCCGGTTGAGCAGGCTGGAGGCCATGGTCTGCTTCTCGACCAGAATGAGGCAGCCGTTATCGTTCAGCCCGTCGTAAATCCGCTGCACCACGCGCTCGCGGAACAGCGGCCGAATGAACTGCAGCGAGAGGATCATGATCACCACCGAAGCGTTCTCGATTGGATGCGCGGTGTGCAGATCGGCAAGTTCAAATTCGATGCTACGGGATGGCGCGGCCAGCGCCGCCTTGGCGCGCGCCTTGGCGATCATGTCCGGTGAATTGTCGACGCCTACAAAGCGCGTGCCGGGCGCGACGAAGGGGTCGAGCATCAGCAGCGTCGTGCCGGTAGAACAGCCAAGGTCAAACACGTTGGTGCCCGGCACGGCGAAGTCTGCCGCGAGTTCGCAGGTCATGCGCTGGATCTCGGCGTAGTGCGGGACAGAGCGCGAGACCATGTCGTCAAACACGGCGGCGGTGCGCTGATCGAAGCGGAAGTCGTTATTGCCGGCGGCAGGCGCGGCAAACAGTTCGTCGCGCGCTGAATTAGCGGTTGAGTCTTGGTGATCGCGTTCCGGCATGGGCAGTGCTCCACTTTGGTCGCCCGACCGGCAAGCGTTGCCGACGTAGCGCGGGCGCCGACGCCCGGGCGGCATCTTAACCGCGGAGCAGAACCTGCCGCACGTCGGGCGTGTCTCGACAAGCATCCGGGCGGGCGCCAGATTACGGGCTCGCCAGCATGAATCAGGAGCCCCCCATGCCTTCGCCCCACGGCCTCGCCGCGCAACCCGTGTCAAGAAACCCGGCCGCGACCCTGCGCCGCAGCCTTGCTTCCGCCTTTTGCGCGCTGCTACTTGGTCTGAGCTGTAGCAGTGCGCGGGCGGATCTGATGGTTTTTGCCGCGACCAGCCTGACCGATGTGCTGCCCCAGCTGGCCCAGGCCTACGCCGCACAGGGTGGGGAGCCGGTCAAGTTTGCCTTCGCCTCGTCCTCAATTCTGGCCCGCCAGATTGAAGGCGGTGCGCAGGCCGACATGTTCGTTTCAGCCGATCTCGAATGGCTCGACTATCTGGACCAGCGCGGGCTGCTCGAGCCGCAGAGCCGCGTCACGCTGGCGGGGAATAGTCTGGTACTGGTGGCGCCGGCGGACAGCCTGCTGTCGCCTGCCGTTTTGAATGCCCAAACACCGCTCGACCAGTGGTTGGGCAGTGGCCGGCTGGCAGTGGGTGATCCGGCGCATGTGCCGGCTGGCCGCTATGCACAGGCCGCGCTCTCCAAGCTGGGCCTGTGGTCGCTGGTAGCCGATCGCTTGGCGCCGGCCGACTCGGTGCGCACCGCCTTGATGTATGTCGCGACGGGTGAGGCACCGCTCGGGATTGTCTACGCCACCGACCTCAAGGCAGCGCCCGGGGTAAAGCAGATTGCGACTTTTCCGCCCGCCAGCTATCCGCCGATTGTCTACCCGGCGGCCGCGGTACAGGGCCGCAGCTCACGGGCGGTGTGGCAGTGGCTGGTGTTCCTTAAAAGCCCGGCAGCGGCGAAGATTTGGCAAACGGCGGGCTTTCAACGCCCCTGAGCCTCACGCGCTTCAGGCCAGTGCGCGATTGCTCGCGGCGCCGGTCAGAAGCTCCAGCAGTCGGTGCGTGTCGAGCGGCTTGCCAAGGCAAGCCTCGGCGCCGGCGTCCAGCGAGCGGCGAAGGTTCTCGGGCGAGGGATAGCCCGTCATCGTCAGGACCCGCAGGCCACGGGTGGCAGGTTCCTGTTTCAACTGACGGCATACCGCAAAACCGTCCAGCGCCGGCATGAACAAATCCAGCAGCAGCACGTCGGGTTTGAAGCTGTGCACCATCTTGCCGGCGTTGAAGCCATCCTGCGCCGTGGCGGTCTCGATTTCCGGGTAAGCCGACAGCAGTTCGGTGACGAAACGCAGCGCCTGCGGATCATCGTCAACCACCAGCACACGCACCGCCAACGGCGCTTCGCTCCGCGTCAGGTCGACCCCGCGCTCACGTGCAAAGCGTTCGACCTCCTGCGGCAAGAATCGGCGGTGACCACCCGGCGTCAGTTCTGCTTTCAGGGCGCCGCGCGCCGCCCACTGGCGCACCGTGATGGGCGACACCATTAGCAGTTGAGCGACATCGGTCGGGGTGAGATAGGGCTTGGACACGCGTCGACCTCCGGCGGTCGGCAAGGGCTTCTGTGTCGTTTATCGGACCGGGAGGGCGGGCCTTTAGGCGCCGTGATTCAGCGGGCAACCGTGGCTTCGACGGCATTGCCTTTGGCGTTGTAGGTGACGGACTGGAAACTCATCAGCCGCGCCATCGCGATGCCGCGACCGTGGGCGTGCACGACGCGCTCAGGGTCAAAATCGAGATACAAGGCAGGGTCGAAGCCTTCCCCCTGATCGGTGATCCGAAAGACGATGGCATCGGGCCGCCGCTCAATTTTGACCACCACCACCTTGCGCGCATAGGCCGGCAGAGCCAGCCGACGGGTGATTTCGGATTCCCAGTTGCCAGCCGCCAGCGCCGCGGTCTTATCGGCGTAGCCGAGACCGAGATTGCCGTGTTCGATCGCGTTTAACAGCAGTTCCCACAGGCCGGTGACGACCGCCTCGGGCTGGGGACAGAGCTTGGACAGGAGTTCGGCCAAGGCCTGTGCCTCGTCTGGCGTGCGACAGTGAAACACCCCTGCCTCGAGCAGGCTGATGGCGTTGGCGGTGGATTCGAGATCGCTGCGCAGGCGCAGCCGTTGCCGGAAGTCGTTCACCGCAGAGCGCACCACGCTGCGCAGAATGGCCGGCTCGTAGGGCTTGGTGACGTAGTAGAACGCGCCGGCCGCGATCCCGCGCGCCACCTCGGCGCTGCTCGCCAGACCGCTCAGAAAGACCACTGGAATATCGCGGCAGGCCGGCGTTTGCTTCATGCGGATGAGCACATCCAGCCCGCTCAGGCCCGGCATCTGCCGGTCGAGCACGACGGCCAGCACGCGTCCGGGGTCGGCGATCAGCCGGTGCCAGGCACGCTCGCCGTCCCCGGCAATTTCTACCTGAAAATCCTCGTTTTCGAGAATCGCGGCAGCCAGATCCAGCGATAGCGGATCGTCGTCCACCACCAGCACGGTGTCGCGCTTTCCGCTGGCCGGAACAGCCGCTATGTCTTGCCGGGAGGGAGGAGAGACCAAGGCAAACCGCCTGTTAGTGGGATCATCAGTCGAGTAAATCGACCGCCCTTCAGGCTGTCAAGCAAGCTGGCACTTGGTTAGCTGCGCGCCGGTTGTTGTAATGCGCACATGGATGCTGCTTCCGTCATGCCGGTCTTGCTGCTCAGCCTGCGCGTTGCCGCGCTGGCGACCTTGCTTTGTCTGCCGGTAGCGATCGCGCTGGCCTGGGTGTTGGCCAGGCATCGCTTCCCCGGCCGCATGGTGCTGGACGCGCTGGTTCATGCGCCGCTGGTGTTGCCCCCCGTGGTGGTGGGTTACGGCCTGCTGGGACTGTTCGGGCGTCAGAGTTGGGCCGGTGAGTGGCTGGCGCAACGCTTTGCGGTGCAGCTCCCGTTTTCGACCGCAGGTGCCGTCTTGGCCGCTGCCGTCATGGCGCTGCCCTTGATGGTCCGCTCGGTGCGCCTTGGCCTGGAGGCCATAGACCGGGGGCTGGAGACCGCCGCGCGCACGCTGGGTGCGGGCCCGCTCGATGCGTTCCTCACGGTGTCCTTGCCCTTGATGCTGCCCGGCATCGTGGCGGGCGCCGTGCTGGCATTCGCCGCATCCCTGGGTGAGTTCGGTGCCACCATGACCTTTGCCGCCAATATTCCGGATGAAACGCGCACCCTCACGCTTGCCATCTACACCGCCCTGCAGACGCCGGGCGGGGAAGACACGGCGAAAGCCCTGGTGGTGATCTCCATGTCGCTCGCCGTCGCCGCCTTGCTGATCGCCGAATGGGCCAGCCGTTTGGCCCAACGCTGGTTGCGCCCGGCGTGATCGAACTCGATTTCATTGCCCGGCGGGGAGAATTCCAGCTCGAAGCCCGCGCGAGTTTGCCGAGCACCGGGATCACCGGCGTTTTCGGACGCAGCGGGGCTGGCAAATCCACCTTGGTCAACGCGATCGCCGGCGTCGCGGCGGACGTCAGCGGTCGCATTGAAGTTGACGGGCAGGCGTTTCTCGACAGCGCAAGCGGCGTCCGCCTTGCCATCGAGGCGCGGCGGGTGGGTTACGTGTTTCAGGACGCCAGACTTTTCCCGCACCTCCGTGTCGAAACCAATCTGCGCTATGGCGCACGACGCGCCCCCGCGGATGGGCCTGTGGCTTTGTGGGAGAACATTATCGAGGCGCTGGATCTCTCGCAGCTGTTGCGGCGCTGGCCAGACTCGCTGTCGGGCGGCGAGCGGCAGCGGGTGGCGATTGGCCGCGCCCTGCTGGCCCGGCCGCGCCTGATGCTGATGGATGAGCCGCTCGCGTCGCTGGACGCGCCGCGCAAGTCAGAAATCCTGCATTACATCGAGCGCCTGCGCGACGCCTGCCCGGTACCCATGCTCTACGTCAGCCATGCGCTGGATGAACTGGTGCGGATCGCCGACCACCTGCTGCTGCTCTCTGAGGGCAAGGTGATGGCGTCTGGCCCGTTCATCGAACTCATTGCAGATTCCACCCTGCAGCCGTATTTGGGGCGGTTTGAGGCGGGCAGCGTGCTGGAGTGCGTGGTCAAATCGCACGACGAACAGTTTGGGCTCAGCGTGCTCGGCTTTGTGGGCGGGGAGTTGCGAGTGCCGCAGTTGGATGCGCCGCTGGGCACCCGCTTGCGGGCACGCCTGCGCGCCCGCGACGTCGCGCTGGCGCTGAGCGACCCCGTCGACCTCAGCATCACCAACCGCGTGAAGGGCACGGTGATGAGCCTGACCTTTCGCGATGGCCCCTACGTGGACGTGCTGCTCAATGCGTCCGGCGCGCACCTGCATGCCCTGGTGACCCGTGAGTCCTGCGCCAGACTTGGCTTGGCCGCCGGGGTGCCGGTGATTGCGTTGATCAAGGCAGTGGCCCTGGATAGCAGGGCCGTGGGCTACGCCCGACGGTCACGCTGAGCGCTTAAGGTTCCGGTCGCCGCGCGCCACTCAGGTGCCCGTTCCAGTAGCGATTGTCCATGCTGGAAATGATTACCCGCCCGGTTCGCGGGCTGGGCGCGTGGACAAAACGCCCGTCTCCCAGATAAATCCCCACGTGCGAGTAGCGACTCCCTTGCGTATTGAAGAACACGAGGTCAGCGGCGCGCAGGTTGTCGAGCGGGATGGGATCGAGTTGCTCAGCCATGGCGGAGGAATTGCGCGGCAGCTCGAAATTGAATTGTTTGAACACGTGATGCACCAGACCGCTGCAATCAAAACCCCGGTGCGGTGACTCGCCTCCTGCCACGTAAGGCTTGCCCTGCATACTCGCCGCATAGGCAACGAGGCCGAGCGTATCGATGGCGTCTTCGGTGGACACGACCGGATGCGGCGCGGGTGCGGGGAGCACCGGCGCTACGGCCAGCGGGGTCGGCGCCGGCGGGCTCGAGGCGCAAGCGGCCAGCATCGCCAAGGCGGCAAACATGACAGCGCTGCGAATGATTCTGGCGGGTCTTGATGTCATGATTTTTATCTGAGCAATGCAGCACAAGGCGCTAAGTAGCTTGAAGTTTTGTCTGCAAATCACAGAATCGCAAGTCGCACGTGCGACGCCCGGCCAAGACCCCGCCGGAATGGGTGATAAAAAGCCTGAAAACGGACGCCACAGTGCTTGACTTTCGACGCTTGAGGCCAACTGCCACTACGGCTTTTACACAACGACGCGCAAAACAATTTATAGCTCAGTGCTCTCGCTTGGTTTTGTTGATCCAAGACCAAGTTTTTCTCTTAACTAATTGATTTTTATAGAGCGCAGGCGAGTGGCTACTTTTTGCGCAATTTAACCGGCAAGGTGCTTAATTCCTGCGGGAGACCCCTATGTACGCAATTCATGCACAGACTTATCCACAGAAAATGTGGGTAACTCGGGGCCGCCTCAGAGCCGGTGCTGCGGGCTGTCTGATGTGGCTGTGCGTCAGTCCGGCATTCGCCGGAGACGCCCCCGCGCGGCACTTTCTGACAGTTGAGGCGCAGAACGACGGCAGATGCCAAATCCTCAGCCAGGGCGGCAAACTGGTGGTGTTGCGCAATACCCACCCCGACCGCAGTATCCGTTACCGGCTGGTGCGGTACTTCATGGACGTACCGCAATCGCGGATCGTCGGCGCCGTCGCGCCGGGCGAAGAGGGGCAGAAGCTGGGCTGCAACCGAGTCGACGGCCGAGACCAGTTCTGGAAAATCGAGCGTGCTGATTTCGAGTGAGGAGCAAGAAATGCAGGGAAAGAAACCGCTTGGACCGCTTGTGATACTCGCGCTGCTGCTCGGCGGCAGTGTGGCCGCGAAGGCTGAGACCAGCTACCGCGATCCGGGCGATATGAAAGAAGAAGAACGCATCGCGATGATGGGCAAGACCAACGAGTACAACAAGTGCGTGTATGGCAAAGCGATGGCGGCGGTCGAAAACCTGCCTGACATTCGTCAGGCCGCAGACCAGGCGATGACCGCCTGTCGGCCCGTAATCGATGAATTAAAAGCCTTGGTCGTCAAGGCGGGCTTTGACCCGGGCTTCGGTGACCAGTTTGCGCACAGCGCACAAAACCGCGTGGTGAAAATGTTGATGCCTGAGCTTGCACTCAAAAAAAGTGGGCACTAGGACAGCGACGCGTCTGGCGGACTGAAGGGATTGATATCGAAAAACCGCGCTGCCAGCGGCGCGAGTTCAGACAACGCCTGCAGATAGACGGCGCGCTTGAAAGGGACGATGAGGCTCACGGAATCCCAGTAGTCGATCCAGCGCCATTGGTCGAATTCAGGTTCCCCGGCTGCCCGCAGATCGACCCGCTCGTCGTCGGTCGCGAGGCGCAGTACAAACCAGCGCTGTTTCTGCCCGATGCACAGGGGACGCTGCGAGTGCCGGATATAGCGCCGCGGCAGGCGGTAACGGAGCCACCGGCGAGTGCAGCCGATGATTTCAACATCTGACGGCAACAGCCCGACTTCTTCGTGCAGTTCCCGAAACATCGCCTGTTCCAGACTTTCATCCGGATTAATGCCGCCCTGCGGAAACTGCCACGCCGACATACCGATGCGCCGGCCCCAGAATGCCTGGCCGCGCTGATTGAGCAACACGATGCCCACATTTGCACGGTAGCCTTGCGGATCAATCATGGCTTCGGTCACGGGCCCCTCCCCGATTTCGCCACGCCGGAGTCTGCTTGTTCTTTTACGGCCTTCCGTAGCCAGACTCAAGGGTCCGGCTCCCTTTGGGCCGCATGGACTCAAAGGGAGCGTGGACGCGCGAACTACGCCTAGTTCACCAGTTTGCGAATGGCGTCGCGCTCTTCCTTCAGCTCGGTCTCGGTGGCCGTCATCCGCGCGCGGCTGAACTCATCGATCGGCAATCCCTGCACGATCGCGTAATCGCCGCCCGAGCACTGGACCGGGAACGAGTAAATCAGCCCTTCCTCGATGCCATAGCTGCCGTCGCTGGGCACCGCCATGCTGGTCCAGTCGCCGGCCGGCGTGCCTGCCGCCCAGTCGCGCATGTGTTCGAGCGCCGCATTCGCCGCCGACGCCGCGCTGGAAGCGCCACGGGCGTCGATGATCTCGGCGCCACGCTTGGCAACGCGCGGAATGTACTGGCTTTCGTACCAGGCCCGATCGACCTGCGACAGCGCACTGGTGCCCCGCACTTCGGCTTGGGAGATATCCGGGTACTGGGTGGTGGAGTGGTTGCCCCAAATCATCAGCTTGCGGATTTCGCTGACCTTGGCGCCGGTTTTAGCCGCCAGCTGGGCAACCGCGCGGTTGTGATCCAGACGGGTCATGGCGGTGAACTGCCGGGGGTTGACGTCTGGCGCGTAATGCATGCAGGTCCAGGCGTTGGTATTGGCCGGATTGCCCACCACCAGCACTTTGACGTCGCGGCTGGCGTGGTCGTTGATGGCCTTGCCCTGGACTTTGAAAATGCCGCCGTTAGCCGCCAGCAGATCGCTGCGCTCCATGCCGGGCCCGCGGGGCTTGGCACCCACCAGCAACGCATAGTTGGTGCCCTTGAAGGCGACATTGGGGTCGTCGGTGATGTCGATCCCGCTGACCAGCGGGAACGCGCAGTCATCAAGCTCCATGACCACGCCCTGCAGGGCTTTCATGGCGGGGGTCACTTCAAGCAGTTGGAGATGGACCGGTTGGTCCATGCCCAGCATCTGCCCGGAGGCAATGCGGAACAGCAGGGAGTAGGAAATCTGGCCGGCGGCGCCGGTCACAGTGACTCGTACGGGGTTCTTCATGGTCATTTACTTTCCAGTTGGCTCGCGAGCCCAGCAGTTTAACCGAGTGTCTGGCGCCCTTGTCAGCCGCGTTCGGCGACCGGCACGTAATCCCGACGTTCGGCACCAATGTAGAGCTGGCGCGGACGACCGATACGGAAGTCGCCGTCGGACAGCATTTCGTTCCACTGCGCAATCCAGCCCGAGGCACGGGCCAGCGCAAACATCGGGGTGAACATGCTGGTGGGGATGTTCAGCGCCTGATAGATGAGGCCGGAGTAGAAGTCGACATTCGGGTACAGCTTGCGGGAAATGAAGTAGTCGTCTTCGAGCGCGATGCGTTCGAGCTCCATGGCGACCTCGAACATCGGCTGGTTGAGGTTCATCGACTGCAGCAGGTCGTGACAGGCCTTGCGGATGATCTTCGCCCGCGGGTCGTAGTTCTTGTAGACCCGATGGCCGAAGCCCATCAGCCGGAAGTTGTCGTCCTTGTCCTTCGCACGGGCGATAAACTTGTGGATGTTCTTGGCATCGCCAATTTCGGTCAGCATGTCGATGACCGCCTCGTTGGCACCACCGTGCGCCTTGCCCCACAGGGTGGCGACACCGGCAGACACGGCAGCAAACGGGTTGGACTCGGCACTGCCCGCCAGACGGACCGTCGAAGTGCTGGCGTTCTGCTCGTGATCGGCGTGCAGGATGAACAGCAGGTTCATGGCGCGCAGCGCCACCGGATTAGCAACATAGGGCTCGGTCGGCCACGAGAACATCATGTACATGAAGTTTTCGATGTAGTCGCGGGCGTTGTCCGGGTAAACGAAGGGCAGACCCGAGCCGTAGCGATAAATCTTGGAGACCAGATTCGGCATCTTGGCGATGACCCGGCGCGCGGTCAGCATGCGGTGTTCCGGGTTATAGATGTCGGTAGACGAGTGGTAGTAGGACGCCACCGCCGCCACCACACCGGCCAACACCGACATCGGGTGCGCGTCATAGCGATAGCCCTGATAGAACCGCGACAGGTGCTCGTGGGTCATACCATGCATTTTGATAGCGTGATTCCACTCTTCGAGCTGGGCGGCGTTCGGCAGGTCGCCGTGAAGCAGCAGGTAGCTGACTTCGAGAAAGCTCGACTTCTCGGCCAATTGTTCGATCGGGTAACCCCGGTGAAGCAGGACGCCCTCTTCCCCATCCAGATAGGTAATCGCACTCCGGCAGGCCGCCGTGGAGGCGTAACCGATGTCGAAAGTGAACATCCCGAGCTCTTTGTAGAGGTTCTTGATGTCGATTACCGGCGCGCCGTACTGGCCTTCATAGACTGGGCACTCCAGCTGCTTGCCGGTTTTCTGGTCGGTGATGATCACGGTTCGATGGGACATGGGCGCCTCGTATCTAATTGGTGTGGCTGGGCGTAATGGGTCTTGGCACTAGTTGCGTTGCACAAGGCTGGAAGAATACCCGTCCGTATGGAAGGGCTTCAAGCCACTCCTTGAGGCCACCGCCGATGGTCGCGGCGCGGAGGGGCAGCACGGATCGCGGCCCCGAGGTGGGCTTCTGCGGCGCATCAATTCGGGTGACATTGCCAGTACGATGATCAAAGATCGCGCTACTGTGGCCGATAACTTCGCGTCCTGTCCGCAAGTCGGACAAGCGGCACAGGTGCCCCCGGTTCCATTCCAAGATTCCCAAAGAGGATGAAGATGCTGTCTTCCTCGTGTCTGTTCAGCGGTAACGCCGCCTTCATCGAAGACCTCTACGAGCAATTTCTGGCCGACCCGAACGCGGTCGACGAGCAGTGGCAACACTATTTCGCCAGCCTGCAGGACGCCGCCGGTCCGGGCGACGTCCCGCACGCGCCGGTACGGGCCAGAATGTTTGCCCAAACCAATGCGTCCCGTAGCCATATCGCGGTTGCCCCCGCCGAAAATGCAGACGACGGCAAACAGGTTTCGGTGCTGCAACTCATAAATGCGTATCGCTTTATGGGCCATCGGCAGGCTCGCCTCGATCCGCTCGCGCAGTATGAGCGCCCGCAGGTGCCCGAGTTGGACCCCGAGTTCCACGGTCTCAGTGCGCGCGACATGGACCGGGTGTTCAACACCGGGTCCTTGGCCGGGCCATCCCGCGCCTCCCTGCGGGACATTCACCGCATCGTGCGCGCGACCTACTGCGGGTCGATTGGCGCCGAATACATGCACATCGTCGAAACCGCCCAGAAACGCTGGATTCAGCAGCGTCTGGAGCCTGCGCTCGCCACCCCGAAATTCGATGCCGCCAAGAAGCGCCACCTGCTCGAGCGCCTGATCGCCGCCGGTGAACTGGAGGAGTACCTCCATACCAAATACGTCGGGCAAAAGCGTTTTTCGCTGGAAGGTGGCGAAAGCGCCATCCCCCTGCTCGACCAGCTGCTCGCGGACAGCGGCCGTCACGGGCTGAAAGAAGTCGTCATCGGCATGGCTCACCGCGGTCGCCTGAACGTGCTGGTGAACATCGTCGGCAAGCATCCGGCAAAGCTGTTTGAGGAATTTGAAGGCAAAAGTCGCGAAGCGCGGTTGGGCGACGTCAAATATCATCTGGGCTATTCCTCGGACATCGAGACGCCCGACGGCTCCATTCACGTCACGCTGGCGTTCAACCCTTCGCATCTGGAAATCATCAACCCGGTGGTTGAAGGCTCGGTGCGGGCACGTCAGGACCGGCGCATGGATGTTGAGCGCAATCAGGTGCTGCCCATCCTGATCCACGGCGACGCCGCCTTTGCCGGCCAGGGCGTGGTGATGGAGACCCTCAACCTGTCGCAGACCCGTGGCTATACCACGGGCGGTACGGTTCACCTGATCATCAATAACCAGATCGGGTTTACCACCAGTGACCCGCTGGATTCGCGGTCCACGCTGTACTGCACCGACGTCGCGAAAATGGTTCAGGCCCCCATCTTCCACGTGAACGGTGACGACCCCGAGGCGGTCGCGCTGGTCGCGCAAATCGCGCTTGATTTCCGGATGGAGTTCAACAAGGACGTGGTCATCGACCTCGTCTGCTACCGCAAACACGGGCATAGCGAGGCCGATGAGCCCGCCGCCACCCAGCCGGTGATGTATCAGCATGTGCGACGCCACCCCGGCGTTCGCAAGCTCTATGCAGACCGCCTGCAGGCCGAAGGCGTGGTTACCGCGACCGATGTCGAAGCCATGGAGCAGAACTACGTCAACGCGCTGGAAAACGACATCGTCGTGTCGCGTCCGTATGCGATGGTCAACGACAGCCGCTTCCTGATTAATTTTGACCCCTATCGCGACAATCACTGGCGCGCCCCGGCCGATACCGCGCTCAACCGCGACCGCATCAAGGCCTTGGCTGAACGCTTCGCCCGCTATCCCAGCCAGTTCGAACCGCATCGGGCGGTCAAGAAAATCTACGACGAACGACGCAAGATGGCGGCCGACGAGCATCCGCTGGACTGGGGCTTTGCCGAAACGCTGGCTTACGCTTCGCTGCTGACCGAGGGTTATCCGGTACGCCTGTCCGGACAGGACAGCGGCCGCGGCACGTTCTTCCATCGACACTCGGTGGTGATGGATCAGAAAACGGGCGACACCTTCCTGCCCCTGCAGAATCTGGCGCCCGATCAGGGCAATTTTCTAGTGATCAACTCAACGCTGTCGGAAGAGGCGGTGCTCGGCTTTGAATACGGTTACGCGAGTTCCGAACCTCGGGGGTTGGTGATTTGGGAAGCGCAGTTTGGCGATTTCGCCAACGGCGCACAGGTCGTCATTGACCAGTTCATTGCCTCCTGCGAAGAAAAGTGGGGCCGCTTCTGTGGCCTTGCCATGTTCCTCCCGCACGGCTACGACGGTCAGGGTCCCGAACACTCCTCGGCCCGACTCGAGCGCTTCCTGCAATTGTGTGCCGAAGACAACATGCAGGTGGTCTACCCGACCACGCCGGCGCAGATGTTCCATCTGCTGCGCCGTCAGGTGTTGCGCCCGTATCGCAAGCCGCTGGTGGTGATGAGTCCGAAGAGTCTGCTCCGCCACAAGCTGTCGGTGTCCTCGATCGCCGACGTGGCGGAAGGCGGTTTCCAGAACGTCATTGATGAAATCGATGCCATCGACCGCACGCAAGTCACGCGGCTGCTCTTTTGCAGCGGCAAGGTTTATTTCGATCTGCTGGAAGCGCGGCGCGAACGCAAACTCGAAGCCTGCGCCATCGTACGGCTTGAGCAGCTTTATCCCTTCCCGCGCGACGAGATTCTGGCGCTGGCCGCGACTTATCCGAACGTGAAGGAAGTGGTCTGGGTTCAGGAGGAGCCACGTAATCAGGGCGCATGGTCCTTGATGCTGTCCCGCCGCCTGCTCGGCGGCTGCTTCCCGGTCGATGTGCCGCTGAATTGTGTCGCCAGGCCCTATTCGGCCTCGCCGGCTGTGGGCTACTACGCGCTCCATGTGAAGCAGCAACAAGAACTGGTCGACGAGGCGCTCAAGGTGACCACCGTCGAAACCAGCCGGAAGAAGAAACAGGCCTGAACGCTGCCCTCCCCGTCCCGCGCCATCAGACGAAAAAGGAAACGCTGTGTTAGTTGAAGTCAAAGTGCCGGTCCTCGCCGAATCTGTGCCCGACGCCACCCTGCTCGAATGGAAGAAAAAGTCCGGCGAGCGGGTCGAGCGGGGCGAAAACCTGATCGATCTGGAAACCGACAAGGTGACGCTGGAAGTCGCCGCGCCCGAAGGCGGGATTCTGGTTGAACTCCGCAAGCAGACCGGGGACGTGGTCACCGCCGATGAAATTCTGGCGGTCATCGACACGACCGCCGCCGCCAGCGTGGAAACGGCTGCCCCGGCCGCTGCGGCGCCCGCAGCAAGCAAAGCCGACGCCGCCCGCATGGGCCCTGCGGCGCGCAAGATCATCGACGAGAAAGGCCTTGATCCATCGAACATTGCCGGCTCCGGCAAGGACGGGCGGATCACCAAAGCCGATGCCCTGTCGTCGGCGCCTGCCCCCAAGCAAGCGCCAACGCCAGTCGCGCCGCCCGCCGCCATTACGACGGCCGGCGGACCCCGGGCTGACGAGCGCGTGCCGATGACGCGACTGCGTAAGCGCACGGCCGAGCGGCTGCTCCAGGCCCAGCAGCAGGCGGCGATTCTCACCACGTTCAACGAAGTGAACATGCAGCCAGTGGTGGACCTGCGCAATCGCTACAAGGATGACTTTGAAAAACGCCACGGCGTGAAAATGGGCTTCATGTCCTTCTTCGTGCGCGCGGCAGTCGAAGCCCTGAAGAAGTTTCCCGTCGTGAATGCCTTCATCGATGGCGAAGACATCGTCTATCACCCATACTTCGACATCGGCGTGGCGGTTGGCTCGGAACGCGGACTCGTGGTCCCTATCCTGCGCAATGCCGAGACCCTCTCGTTTGCCGAAATCGAGCTGAAAGTTAGAGAGTTTGGCGAGAAAGCTCGCGATGGAAAGCTGACCATTGAAGAGCTCTCCGGCGGCACCTTCACCATCAGCAACGGCGGCATTTTCGGCTCGCTGGTCTCCACCCCGATTCTCAATCCGCCGCAGAGCGCGATTCTGGGCATGCATAAAATTCAGGATCGCCCGGTGGTCGAGAAGGGGGCAATCGTCATTCGACCCATGATGTATCTGGCGCTCTCCTACGACCACCGCATCATCGACGGCCGCGAAGCCGTGCAATGTCTCGACACCATTCGGCAGATGCTGGAAGACCCCAGCCGTATGCTCCTGCAAATTTGAGGTGACCCATGAGTGATTACGATGTGGTGGTAATCGGCGCCGGCCCCGGCGGCTATGTGGCGGCCATTCGGTGCGCGCAGCTCGGGCTCAAAACGGCATGCGTGGAGTCTTGGCTCAATCCTGCGGGCAAACCGGCGCTAGGGGGCACCTGCCTCAATGTGGGCTGCATCCCGTCCAAGGCCTTGCTGGACTCTTCCCACCACTTCGAGCACTTGCGCAAGCACGCCAAAGATCACGGCATCATCACGGGCGAGGTTTCCTTCGACGTCGGCGTGATGCAAAAGCGCAAAGAAAAGATCGTGAGCACGCTGACGCAGGGCATCGCGTCGCTGTTCAAGAAAAACGGCGTGACCTGGCTGCAAGGGCGAGGGGTCCTGAAGTCCGCAGAGGAAGTCGCCATTCTCGACCAGAGCGGCGCGGAAACAGCCCGGGTCAAAGCGGGCAAGATTGTGATTGCCACGGGTTCGGTACCGGCCAGGATTCCGCCAGCGCCGGTGGATCAGATCAACATCGTGGACTCGACAGGGGCGCTCGCCTTTGAACAAGTTCCCGCTCGTCTGGGCGTCATTGGCGCCGGCGTTATCGGGCTGGAACTTGGCAGCGTCTGGCGACGACTGGGCGCCGACGTCACGGTTTTTGAGGCGATGCCGAAATTTCTTGCCGCCGCCGACGACGACGTCGCCGCGGAATCCTACAAGCTGCTGAGCAAGCAAGGGCTAAAAATTCGTCTCGACTGCAAGGTTCAGGGCGTGGCCATTGGCCCGCAGGGCGTTGCGGTTACGGTTGAAAATGCCGGAAAAACCGAAGAAATCACGGTCGACAAACTAATTGTCGCTGTCGGCCGTGTGCCGAATACCGCAGGACTAAACGCCGACGGCGTGGGGCTCACGCTGGATGCACGCGGCTTTGTGGTGACCGACGACCAGTGCCGCACCAATCTGCCCAATGTCTACGCGATTGGCGACGTGACGCACGGTCCGATGCTCGCGCACAAGGCCTCGGAGGAAGGCATTGCAGTGGCAGAAATCATTGCCGGCCAGAAACCCTTGATCGAGCACGCGCACATTCCCTGGGTGATCTACACCTGGCCAGAAATTGCCTGGGCGGGCGCCACCGAGCAGTCGCTGAAAGCAGCGGGCACGCCTTACCGCAGCGGCAAGTTCCCGTTCATGGCCAGCGGCCGCGCGCGCGCGATGGGCGAAACTGACGGCTTCATCAAAATTCTGAGTGCCGAGGGTTCGGACGAGGTGCTGGGCGTCCACATTGTGGGACCGCAGGCGTCAGAACTGATTGCGGAAGCCGTGATGGCGATGGCCTTCAGCGCCTCCGCCGAGGACATCGCACGCACCGTTCACGCGCACCCAACCCTGGCCGAGGGCATGCATGAGGCGGCGCTGGGCACCGACAATCGGATGATCCACCTGTAAATCAGCCTCGGCAGGGTAGCGCCCTGCCGCGGTGCAAGCGGGTTGCAATACCCCGCGCCGGCACTTAGATTAAGTTCAGATTTTTGCACCACGGCACGACGCTTTCCGCGCGTGCCGCAGTGTGTAAATCCCAGTAGCGTTGCCCGTGCGAACGGCAACTCATCTTCTGGAGGCGGGGCCTTGCCTCGTCAGCAAAACCTCGGCACATGAGCCCAAGTGCCAGCACACGGAGCTGCATCGAATGACTGAAAACGCCGCCGGCAAGCGTGTCATCAAGAAGTACCCGAACCGCCGTCTCTACGACACCAACGAAAGCAAATACGTCACCCTGAACGACGTGCGCAAACTGGTGCTGGAAGAAACCCCGTTCTGCGTCATCGACAAAAAGACCGGCGAGGACATCACCCGCAACATCCTGCTGCAAATCATCATTGAACAAGAGGAAACGGGAGATCCCATTTTTTCCACCGACGCCCTTCAGCAACTGATTGGCTTCTACGGCAATTCGGCTCGTTCCTTCGCCGGCGACTTCATGCAATCCAGCGTGGGCATGTTGTATGAGCAGCAGAAGCGTATGCAGGAGCAGTTCACTTCTGCCATGCAGACCAATCCCATTTCCAGCATGTTTGCCGACACGGCGAAGCGGAATGTCGAAATGTGGCAGCGCATGCAGGAAAACTTCATGAAGTCGAGCGGCCTGTTCAAGCCGGCATCGCCAGCGCGCGAAGAGCCGCCGCTGGACGACTAGCGCTAGAGCTACGGGAAGCCGTCTGGCTCCCCGTAGCCTGTTTCTCAAGCGGCCTGTTGCGGGCCGATCTGTTCCCGGATCCGTTCTACCTGCTGACGTAACGCCGGCGGCAAGCGCGGCCCGAAGTCTGCAAAGAATCCTTCAATATCGTCCATTTCACGCGCCCACACCGCCGGGTCAATCGCCAGCAGCGCGTCCAGCGACTGCGACGACAGATTAAGCCCGGTCAGATCGAGGTCGGCTGGGCTGGGCATCATGCCCACGGGCGTGGACACCGCCTGGGCAGCGCCCGCGCAACGCTCGGTGATCCACTTCAGGACGCGCATGTTGTCGCCATAGCCGGGCCACATGAAGCGGCCATCGGCATCCTTGCGAAACCAGTTCACGTGGAAAACCTTCGGCAGGTTGGCGCAGCGTTCCTCGAAGCTCAGCCAGTGCGCCCAGTAGTCGGCGAAGTTGTATCCGCAGAAGGGCTTCATGGCCATCGGGTCGCGGCGTACCTGCCCAACCTGCCCGACCGCCGCGGCGGTGGTTTCCGACGCTACTGCGGCGCCGGTGAACACTCCATGCGCCCAGTCGAGAGATTCCAACACCAGCGGCGCCACGCTGGAGCGTCGGCCGCCGAAAATAATGGCCGAAATGGGCACGCCACGGGGGTCGTTTGCCTTGGCCGAGTAGCTTGGACATTGCGCAGCGGCGACCGTGAAGCGGGCGTTGGGATGTGCCACGGGACCGGTCTCTGCGGTATGCGGCCGGCCCTGCCAGTCCAGCAGGTTGGCGGGCTTGTCGCCGTCGATGCCCTCCCACCAGGGCTGTCCATCGGCCGTCAATCCCACGTTGGTGTAGATGGTGTTGCGGCCGAGGGTCTGCATGCAATTTGGATTGGTCTTCATGCTGGTGCCAGGGGCAACGCCGAAGAAACCAGCTTCCGGATTGATCGCCCACAGTCGGCCATCTTCACCGGGATGCAACCACGCGATGTCGTCACCGACCGTCCAGACTTTCCAGCCGGCATAGGCCTGCGGCGGTACCAGCATCGCGAGGTTGGTTTTGCCGCAGGCCGACGGGAATGCCGCGGCAACGTAAGTGACCTCGCCCGCCGGATTTTCGATGCCCAAAATAAGCATGTGCTCCGCCAGCCAGCCTTCACTCCGCGCCTGCCAGCTGGCAATGCGCAGGGCATGACATTTCTTGCCCAACAAGGCATTACCGCCGTAGCCAGAGCCATAGCTCTTGATCAGCAGTTCCTCGGGAAAGTGCATGATGAAACGGCGCTCAGGGTCCAGCTCACCGATCGAGTGCAAGCCTTTGATGAACGAATTACCGGCCTCGATGTGCGCAAGCGCGCGGGTGCCCGTGCGCGCCATGACGCGCATATTGGCGACGACATAGGGACTATCGGTGACTTCAACGCCAGCGCGCGAATACGGCGATTCGTAAGGCCCCATCAGGTAGGGAATGACGTACATCGTGCGGCCGCGCATGCAGCCGTCGTAAAGCGCATCCATTTTGCTGTGGGCGTCGGCCGGCGCCATCCAGTGATTATTCGTCCCCGCGTCGTCCTGATTCTGGGTGCAGACCATCGTCACGTGTTCAACACGCGCAACGTCGTTGGGATTGGAGCGATGCAAATAGCAGTTGGGGTGAGTGTCTTCATTCAGACGTAGCAGCGTGCCATCCGCCAGCATGGCCGCGGTAAGCCGCTCGTTTTCTTCTTCTGATCCGTCGCACCAGTGGATTTGGTCGGGCTTTGTCAGCGCGGCGACCTCCTCAATCCACCGAGCTAATGCCGGATTTGTGGTCATCGAAATTACTCCGTTGTGCGCCAGGTTCGGAGGGCCCGGGGAGTGCCTGACACAGGTTGCAGATAAGGGTGAAAAAAATGAACGGGCACTCTACCCAAGAGGCCCGTTAATTTGAAGGAAATAAAGACATTTCTGTGCGGCAAAACGCAGACTTGCTGAGTGCAAAAGCGCGGCCTGCGACGGCCGTGGACATACCCCTCGAATAATCTTCAAAAAAGTGTTGACAAGATTTTCTTCGCTTCATATGCTGCGACGCACAAATGCTGCTTCGCACAACGCAGCCACGGTTACATAAACCACGCTTGGCACATCAGGAGTTAAGCACCATGGAACATGCTTTGACCCAGTGGGACGCTTTCATGAAAACGGCGCTCGATTCAGGCAAGGCGCTTGAGGCGCTCAACTTGAAGCTGATCGAGCAGCTGTCGAAGAAACAGATGGAATTGGCCAGCAGCGCGTTGGAAGCCTCGAACAAATGGGCTGCGGCGATGGGCGAAGTGAAGGCGCTACCTGAACTGTTCGCGCTGCAAAGCAAGCTGGCCAGCGAATACAGCGCCAAGATGATTGCCGCCGCCCGCGAAACCGCCGACCTCCTGACCGCCTCGCGCGATGAGTACAAAGTCTGGTTCGAAAAAGGCTTTCAGGTGATTTCCGCGCAAGCGGAGGCCGTGGTCCCGAAAGCGACCGCCCGCAAGGCCGCCTGAACCAGCCCCCCGATTTTTTTGTGTTTGAGCTCTCTCTCTCTCGTTTGACGTTTGACCTCCCCTCTGCCCCCGTCGACCGGCCCCGGCCGGTCTTCGGGGGGGCTTTTTAATCAGCCCTTCTCCCCCCGCGACGGCAACGACTCTCACGCCGGTCAGCTGCGTGCGGCCAGCCAGCGCGCGACTGTTTCTGCCACCAGACGGCGCGATTTTCCCCCCACGTAAATGCCGATGTGCCCACCCGGCACTTCCAGCGCGGTGTAGTCCGTACTGCCCGTTAGCCCTGCCAGCGCCTGCGAGGATGCGGGCGGCACGAGATGATCGTCCTGCGCAAAGATATTCAGCACCGGCATGTTGACCGATGAAAGCTCGCACGCACGCCCGCCGATTTTGAGCCCGCCGACGAGCAGCCTGTTCTCGCGATAAAACAGCTGTGCAAATTCGTGCAAGGCTCGCGCCGCAAGGTCCGGACTGTCAAAAATCCACTGCTCCATGCGCAGAAAGGTGGCCAATGACGCCGGATCGCTGAGCTGCGCAACCAGGCCTACATACTTCTGATGCATCAGCCGAAACGGCTTCAGTGACAGAAACAAGGCGTTCAGCATGTCCCCGCTGAGGTTCTGCCGTCCCAGCAGTTCAAGGTCAATATGCGTCAGTAAGTGACTAAGCGCATCGTCAGCCGTGTGGAAGTTAACCGGCGTAACGGTGGTGACCAGATTGCGGACCTGAGCCGGGTAGAGCGCGGCGTAGCAGAGCGCGAAGGTACCGCCCTGACAAATCCCCATGAGGTTAATGGGGCCAGCCTGCCGATTAAGCAGGCTCACGCAGGCCGCAAGATCGCCATTGAGGTAATCATCGAGGCCACGGCTAGCGTCGACCGGCGTGGGCGCCTCCCACTCGATCAAGTGGAGGTCAACGCCTTGTTCCAGCAGGCTGCGGACCAATGACCGTTCTGGTTCCAGATCCGCCATCGACGCGCGGTTAACCAGCGCATAGACGAGCAGCGTTGGCACCGCCTGCGGTGAAGCCACCAGCGGGCGATAGCGAAACAGGCGCGCTTTCCCCGTGTGCAGAATTTCATCTCTGGGCGTGCCGCCGGGTTCCGGCGCTCCGGCCTGAGACAAGGCTGCTGCACCCGCTTTCAACTGCGCCTCGAACGCGTCGAGTTCTGCCCCGATCGTTGCCCAATCCAGGCCTAATCCCGACACCTTCAGGGCCGTTTGGCGGGGCGGGGCGCAATCCCGCCAATGTCAAAATCGGGCGCTGAAGCCCGTCGGGAGGCGGCGGCCGCCACCGGCCGCTGCGGCGTCCGCTTTGCGCGCGGTTTAGGGCTGTAGCGCACGGCGCCGGGTGCGGTGGCAGGACTGATGCTTGCTGGTGCCGCAGTCAGCCCTTCAGCCGTGGGGACCGGTGCCACCTGAGCAGCTTCGAGTACAGACAGACGCTGGGCGATTGCTTCTAAATCAGCAGCCGTTGGCAAGCCGAGACTGCGCTGCGTCTTCTCCGTCAACCGGGACATCGCCTCGCGCAGACGCAAGCCCGCATTTGCGTGTTGGCCAAAAGCCTCCGCATACGCACTGGTTTTGAGTTCGCGCTGATAAGCGTCTTCAAATTGTTCGATGACGAGGTTGTAGAGGGCGTGAAGAGAGGCGATCTGCAGCGCAGCCTCATCCCCCGCATCCCCCAAACGCTCGCGTAAGCGGCACGCGCCAGCACGCAAGGCCTGCCACTGACGTCTGCGCAGTGTGATCCCCGCGACACGCTCGGCCTGCATGGCAGCGGTTACGGCCATCCCGACTTTCTGCCACTCACGCCACAGACCAAATGCGGGCGTCGCTTCTGGCGCTGGTGGCATGCTCGCCGCCAAGGCCGCCTCAGCGCTAACGGCGAGGTCGATCCCACTGATGAGGTCTGCCAGCAGGCTGTCCATCGCCTCGCGCACGCCCAGTTCGGGCTGTCGTTCGTGATAGCCGCGTAGCGCCTTCCCAAACTGCCAGAACGATTGCCAGGGCCCCGCCGTCAGCAGGCTTTCCTGCTCACAGGCTTCCAGTAGCGCTCGCCAGCCGGCGGCGCCAGCGGCGATTGCTTCGTCCCAGGGCCCGCCCCCCGGCCGCATCCAGTCTGCGAGGAACGCAGCGGTCCACGGCGGTACGGCGTCCATCCGGTGCCTCGTCTACCGCGTCGCGCGATTGGCGACCAGATCGTCGACCACTGCCGGATCGGCCAGCGTGCTGGTGTCGCCCAGCCCGTCGATTTCGTTGGCGGCAATTTTGCGCAAGATGCGGCGCATGATTTTGCCCGACCGGGTTTTGGGCAGGCCTGGTGCCCACTGAATGACGTCCGGCGAGGCGATCGCGCTGATTTCGCGGCGCACATGTTCGACCAGTTCCTTGCGCAAGGCATCGGTCGCCTCCACGCCCTGCATCAGCGTCACGTAGGCGTAGATGCCCTGCCCTTTCAGGTCGTGCGGATAACCCACCACCGCCGCCTCCGAGACGTGCTTGTGCAAGACCAGCGCGCTCTCGATTTCTGCCGTACCCAGCCGGTGCCCGGATACGTTGATCACGTCATCGATACGCCCGGTAATCCAGTAATAACCGTCGGCATCGCGGCGTGCGCCGTCGCCCGTGAAATAGGTGCCCGGGAACATTTTGAAGTAGGTGTCGCGGAATCGTTCGTGGTCGCCGTAGACGGTACGCATCTGGCCGGGCCACGAGCGCTTGATGACCAGCGCCCCTTCCGCAGGTCCATGAAGTTCGTTGCCCTTCTCGTCCAAAAGCGCCGGCAACACGCCGAAAAACGGCAAGGTCGCGGAGCCCGGCTTCAGATCCCGCGCCCCCGGCAACGGCGTGATCAGGACGCCACCGGTTTCCGTTTGCCACCAGGTGTCGACGATCGGGCAACGCTGCTCGCCCACCACCCGGTAATACCATTCCCAGGCTTCGGGGTTGATCGGCTCACCTACCGAACCAAGCAGGCGTAGCGAGGTGCGGCGGTGCTTTTTCACCGGAGCGTCGCCCTGCCCCATCAGGGCCCGAATGGCAGTCGGCGCGGTGTAGAAAATATTCACCTGATGTTTGTCGATGACTTCCCAGAAGCGGCCGCTGTCCGGCCAGGTGGGAATGCCCTCGAACATCATGGTGGTCGCGCCGTTGGCCAGCGGCCCGTAGATGATGTAGGTGTGCCCGGTCACCCAGCCGACGTCTGCGGTACACCAGTAGATGTCGCCATCGCGATAGTCGAATACGTATTTGTGGGTCATGGCGGCAAAGGTCAGATAGCCGCCACTGGTGTGGAGTACACCCTTCGGTTTGCCGGTAGAACCCGAGGTGTAGAGGATGAACAGCGGATGTTCGGCGTCGACCGCGACCGCCGGGCACTCCGTGCTCGCGGCCGCTACCGCCTCGTGGTACCACACGTCGCGCGCCGCATCCCACTGCACCGCCCCGCCGGTACGCTTCACCACAAACACCGTGTGCACATTCGGGCAATGGGTGAGCGCCTGGTCGGTGTTCGCTTTCAACGGCACCGGACGTCCGCCCCGCAGGCCTTCATCGGCTGTAATGACCACCTGACAGTCAGAATCGAGAATGCGGTCTTTTAGCGCCTCGGGCGAAAACCCGCCAAACACCACCGAATGCACCGCACCGAGTCGCGCGCAGGCCAGCATGGCGACCGCCGCTTCAGGAATCATCGGCATGTAGATGGAAACGCGGTCGCCGGACTTCACGCCGCGCGCCTTCAGCGCATTAGCCAAGCGACAGGTTGCCTCGTGCAGTTCCCGATAGGTCACCCGCCGGTCCTCGCCCGGATGGTCGCCTTCCCACAGGATGGCCACCTGATCGCCCCGCGTGGCGAGATGCCGGTCGATGCAGTTGTAGGCCACATTCAGTTCCGCGCCTTCAAACCAGCGGATGTCGGCCTTGTCGAAATCACAGTCCGATACGCGCTGCCAGGGCTTCGACCAGGTCACGAACTGGCGGGCCTGTTCGGCCCAGAACGTGTCGGGGTCCTCGATGGACTGCCGGTAGAGCGTTTCGTATTGCTCGCGGGTGAGATGCGTTCTGGCGAGCGCGTCTGGCGAGACCGGATAAATGGTTTCAGTGGCCATCAAATTTCCCCTTGTGCTGATCTGGCTGGCGACGGCCGGCCAGCCGCGAGTATAGCCAAGGCAAGCTCCGGAACGCTCCCCGCCACGCGAGATTGCGAAGGGCGACCCCGGCGCTTAAGGTGCCTCCCACCCGGCCAGTCGTGAAAGAACCCCATGCCCGTCTCGTCTACTCTTGCTATCGCCATCAGCGCGGTGGCCGAAGCCTGCGCCGTGACGCGCGCGGTCCAGACCGAACTCCAACATCTGAAGACCCTCACCAAAGATGATTTCAGCCCCGTCACGGTGGCTGATTTTGCCGCACAGGCCGTGGTCTGCCTCCGTCTGGCCAAGGGGCTCGGCCACTTTGCGCTGGTGGGCGAAGAAAGCGCGAGCGACCTGCGGGAGACCTCCCGCGCGAGCATGGCGGCAGCGGTAACCGATGCGGTCCGCGCCATCTGGCCCGGTGTTAGCGTGGCTGAAGTGCTCGACGCCATCGACTACGGCAACCACGACGCCACAGCCCGTTCGTACTGGACCCTCGACCCGGTCGACGGCACCAAGGGCTTCCTCCGCGGTGGCCAATACGCGGTGTCACTCGCGCTGATTGACGATGGCGCAGTGGTAGCAGGGGTGCTCGGCTGCCCCAATCTGGGCGCGAATTTTCTGCGGCCTTTTGACCAACCAGACCCAGAAGGCACGCTGTTTTACGCCACCGCGGGCGGTGGCGCATTCAGTCTAGCGGCAACCGCCGCCGTCACCACGGCCCGCCAGATCCAGATCGTCACCGACCGGCCGCAGCGCGAACTGCGGATGTGCGAGTCGGTGGAATCAGGGCATTCGCGGCTGGATTCCGCGTATCAAATCCGGCAGGACCTGGGGGTAACGGTCGCGCCGGCGCGCCTCGACAGCCAGTGTAAATACGCGGTCGTCGCGCGTGGCCAGGCCGATGTCTATCTGCGTCTGCCCACGCGCAGCGACTACGTCGAGAAAATATGGGACCACGCAGCCGGCGCGCTAATCGCCACCGAGGCCGGCGCCCGGGTGACCGATATCGACGGCCGGGCGCTCGACTTCTCGCGCGGCACTGGCCTGTCTAATAACCGGGGCATCGTGTGTGCGGACCCCGCCATTCATCCCCGCCTGCTGGAGGCAATCGCCGCGCTCTAGCGGCATGCACGGGTTAGACCCCTCTTTTGCCCACCCCGCACTGCCTGCTAACGTGACGCTGTCGGTACCCACATCTACAGGCAATGCAGGAGGCAGCCATGGCGATGAAGAACTTACGAACCCCGTACCGCGTGATGCTGGTCGACGACCACAAGCTGGTCGGCGAAATGCTGGGACTGCGACTCGGCGGTGAAAACCAGATTCAGGTTGTGGGCATCGCCAGCGATGGCGCCGGCGCCGAACACATCCTGCAAGAACAGGAAGTCGATATTGTCCTGCTCGATATGGAACTCGCGCAGGAAGATGGACTGGGCCTCGCCCGTCGGCTGCTGGAACTCAGGCCCCTGCTGCGCATCGTCGGCCTGTCGGTGCACGACCACGATCACTATCCGCTTGCGCTGTTACGCCTTGGCGCCGTTGGCTTTCTGTCCAAACGCTGTTCCGGGCGTGAAATCGCCGACGGCGTGCGGCGCGTTGGGCAGGGCGAGATGGCGGTCAGCCCGGCGGTGGCGGCCTACCTCGCCACCCAGAAAATGGTCCACAGCCCGATCGAATGGCTGGCACGCCTGACGCCCAAGGAAACCGACGTGCTGAGTTGTCTGGCGCGCGGCATGTCGATCCCGGCCATCGCCGAGCGACTCGGCCTGACCGTCAAGACGGTGCAGACGCACCGCAAGCACCTGCGCCACAAGTTGGGGGTGAATACCGACGTCGAGTTATGTCTGCTCGCCATCAAGGCTGGCCTGCTCGATCTGCACCGCGTCGAGCCGGGCAAACCCTGAGCTGCGAGCCCGCGCTCAGTGCAGCGCCACCCAGACGTAATACACGGCGCAGGCGATGAGCGTGGTGACGCCCCAAAAGCTAAGCCAGCGTTGCTTGCCGTAAACGCCGGCAATCAGGAGCAGGACGCCGATGACCAAGGTCAAGCCGACCGTCAGCTCGACAAAGGCGTCGGTGGTCGGCGCGACGTATTCCGTTGAGCCCGGCGGCAGTTCGGTTTCGCGGTAACGCATGAGGGATCAGGGCGCGTAGGCCACCACCTCAATTTCGACCAGCGCGCCCGGCAGCACCAGACCGCTGACGACGGTCGAACGCACCGGCGGCGCCACCGGGAAATGCGCGGCATACACGGCATTGAAGCGGGCAAAGTCTTCTCGCTGCGTCAGCCAGACGGTGGACTTCACCACCTGGTCGAGCGAACAACCGGCCTCACGCAAAATGTCCCGCACGTTGGCCAAGGCCTGCGTGGTCTGGGCCTCAATGTCTGCACCGACCAGCTTGCCGCTGGCATCAAGCCCAAGCTGACCTGAGAGAAAAACGAACTCGCCCGCCCGCACCCCTTTGGAAAGCGGCAACGGCTTGCCGTCCGCCAGTTTCAGTTCGCCACCGATAATCTTATGCAACATGTTGAGCTCCTTTAGCCCGCGCTGCGGCGCTGCGCGCCAATCCGCCAAATCCCGACCGTCAGCAGCGGCAGCGTGAACACCACCAGAAATCCCCAAGCCAGCGTGCCATAGCCTTTGGCGATCAGCGCGACCAGCCCCATTTGCGACATCAGCAGACTGAGCCCTGTCACCACCCCGGCCAGCAGCGCGTGAAACGCCGGCGAAAAACCGCGCGGGTGGGTTTCCATGCGCCAGGCATCCAGTCGTTCGTTCAAGCCTTGCAGCACCCCCACCCCGGTCTGGACGATGGTCATGAAGAGCAGCGCCACGTAGACCCACAGGAAACCCTGCGAGGCATAGCGCGTCATCATCCAGTACGCCGGCAAGGCTTCCTTGGTCACCGCAGGATAATCGGCCATGAAGCTGAGATGCAGCACCAGCGCTGGCAACACCCCGGCGCAGGCGGCGATGAACGCCGCGCCGACGGCCTGCCCCCGGCGCTCGATGTCTGCGCTGGCATACAGCAGCACCGGCACCAGCGCGCTGTTGTACATGGTGAACTTAGCGGCATCGGTCATCCAGTCGGCGGCCAGCGGATGCGCCGCGAAGCTGTCGAGGATGGCCCCGCCAGCCGAGTGCCAGACCAGCGCCCCGTAGGCCAGCAGGCCGCCGCTCAGCGCGATGGCGCCGGCCGTGAGGGTCATGGCGACGAGATGCCGACCGAAAAAATTGCACACCACCACAGCGGCCAGCATCGCCAGCGTGCCCGACAGCGGCGCGATGCCGAAGGTGTCGGCCAGCACCTGACCGGCGGCGGCGCCCGTCACCGCCAGCACAATGACCAGCAGCAGCATGAAACAGACTTCGTAGGCCACCCAGCCACGGCCCAGCAACGCGCGCAAAAAATTGCGGTAGTCGTAGACGCGGAACACCCGCGCGAACTCGAAGCTCGCCGCCAGCACTGCCCAGAAGCCAAGCGTAATCGCCAGAATCGCCAGCAAGCCGCCCCAGGGCCCATGGCCTGAGACGAACTCCACCACCTCACGCCCCGTGCCGTAGGCCCCGCCGACCACCACCGACTGAAACACGCCAGCCGGCACCAGATAAATCGCGGCAAGTTTGCGCAAGCGACTCATCTCGCGCTACTCGCGAAAGGCTGGTCGCGCATCCGGGTTATGGCCGCTGCTTGCGGAAGGAATTCTTGACGAGAATCTTGCCGTCCCGAAACGTGAACATGTCACAGCCCCGGGCTCGCACCGTCGTCCCGTCGGCACGGGTGCCGCTGAAGATCCATTCCGACGCGCCGCGGTCACCGCAAATGAAGTCGCCGAGGCATTCAAAATGCGCATCCGCATAAGTGGCCCACAGGCTTGCATAGCCCTCACGTACTGCGGCCATCCCGCGCCATTCAGTGCCTTCCACCGCCGTGCCGACCGAGGCCATAAACACGCAGTCCGGCGCCATATGTGCCATCAGGGCGTCGAGATCGTGCCGATTCCAGGCGTCGGCGAAACTGGCAAGGAAAGCGAGGCTGACGGTGTTTTCGGACTGGCTCATGATCTGACTCCACATTACGGAGCGTCATTCTAGGGAAGCTCGACGGGGCTTGTCGCCTGCCGTCATCGGCGCCGCCGCCGCGGGCGAATTGACTTTGCCATAGCCCAAAGTCAGGCTCGCGGCCGCCCACCTGTCTCGCACACGCTTTGGGGAGATGCTGCATGGAATCCACCGCCCTGCTGGCGAAAGAACGCACCATTGCCGGCCCCGGCTTCAATCGCTGGCTGGTGCCGCCGGCAGCGCTGGCGATTCATCTCTGCATCGGCATGGCCTACGGCTTCTCGGTGTTCTGGAAACCGCTGGGGCAAGCCCTGCTCGACGCCGGCGGCAAACCGCTGGCCGCCTGCGCGGCCAATGCCACCACCCTCAGCGCCAAGCTTGCCGGCACCTGGCGCGCCTTGTTCGCCACCGACTGCAACTGGACCCAGTTCGATCTGGGCTGGATGTACACGCTGTTCTTCGTCGTCCTCGGGTGCGCCGCGGCCGTCTGGGGCGGCTGGCTGGAACGGGCGGGCCCCCGCAAGGCCGGCGTGGTCTCGGCCACCTGCTGGTGCGGCGGCCTGCTGATTTCTGCTCTGGGCGTCGCCTGGCACCAGCTCTGGATGTTGTGGCTGGGCTCGGGCGTGATCGGCGGCATTGGACTCGGGCTGGGCTACATCTCGCCCGTCTCCACGCTCATCAAGTGGTTTCCCGACCGGCGCGGAATGGCGACCGGCATGGCCATCATGGGCTTCGGCGGCGGCGCGATGATCGGTTCACCGCTCGCGGCCTTGCTGATGGCCCGCTTTGCCACAGCCAACGACCCCGGTGTCTGGCAAACCTTCCTCGTACTGGCCGCGATCTACGCCGTGTTCATGTTTGCGGGTGCCTTCAGCTATCGCGTCCCGGCGACCGGCTGGCTACCGCCCGGCTGGACACCGCCCGCGCAGGCCAGCACCGCCTCAATGGTGGCAACACGGCATGTTCATCTGCGCACGGCGCATCGCACCCCGCAGTTCTGGCTGCTGTGGCTGGTGCTGTGCATGAACGTCTCGGCGGGGATAGGCATCATCGGCGCCGCCTCGCCGATGTTGCAGGAAACCTTCGGTGGCGCGTTGATCGACCAGCCGGCCATTGGCTTTGCCGAACTGCGCGCCGACCCCGCCGGGCTGGCAGGCGCCGTGGCGGTTGGCGCGGGCTTCGTCGGGCTTATCTCGCTGTTCAACATCGGCGGGCGTTTTGTATGGGCGTCGTCTTCCGACCGAATCGGGCGCAAAGCTGTCTACGCGGTCTTTTTCGTGCTCGGGATTGCGATGTATCTGTTGGCCGCGCACGCCGCGGCGTCGCGCTCACTGGTGCTGTTCGTCGCCTGCTTCTGCCTCATCGCCTCCATGTACGGCGGTGGCTTTGCCACCATTCCTGCCTATCTGGCCGATCTGTTCGGCACCCAGTTCGTGGGTGCCATTCACGGCCGCCTGCTTACCGCGTGGTCAACCGCCGGCATTCTTGGGCCTATGCTGGTGAACTATCTGCACGACGTGCGGCTGACATCCGGCGTGCCCTATGCAGCCGTGTACAGCCCCATTTTTCACGCGCTGGCCGGGATGCTGGTGATCGGCCTGCTGGCCAACTTGCTGGTACGTCCGGTCGCGCCGCGCCACTTCATGAGCGACACCGAGCTTGCCGAAGAAAAGCGTTTGGCCCACGAAAAATCGCTGGCCGCTGCCGTCACCGAGGCGGCCACCGGCTCGCCGCCTGCCGCCAGTGCCGTGCGCGTGGCCCTGGCCTGGCTGGCGGTCGGCTTGCCGCTGGCTTACGGTGTGTGGATTACCTTGCAGAAGTCAGCCGTACTGTTCCGCTAAGCCGGCGTCATCCCGACCTTTGGAGCCTGTTTCATGTTCATGTCCGCATTGGAATATCGCGACTCGCTGCGCCGCTACAAGCCGCGGGTTTTCGTCAACGGCGAGCAGGTCCTGAGTGTCGCCGACGACCCGCGACTCCTGCCCGGCATCAATGCCATTGGCCTGACCTACGAGTACGCGCTGGACCCGCAACATCACCGCATCGCGCGCGCGGTTGCGCATCACAGCGGGCAAGCGGTCAATCGCTTTCTGCACATCACGCAAAGCCGCGAAGATCTGTTAACCAAGCTCGAATATGTGCGTCTCGTGTGCCAGGAAACGGGCTGCGCGATGCGTTACCTGACGATGGACGGCCTGAACGCGCTGTACCAGCTCACGCATCGGCTGGACGCTGAAGAAGGCACGGACTATCACCCGCGGGTGCTCGAGTATCTGGCCGCTGTCCACGCCGCCGACCTCACCGTTGGCATTGCCATGACCGATGCCAAGGGCGACCGCAGCCTGCGCCCGCACGAGCAGGCCAATCCCGACACCTATCTCCACGTCGTTGAACGGCGCCCGGACGGTATCGTGATTTCAGGCACCAAGGCGATTGTGACGTCGGCGCCGTATGTCCACGAACTGCTGGTGCTGCCGGGCCGTGTGATGACCGCGGCCGACCGCGACTTTGCTGTCGCCTGCGCGGTGCCGATCGACGCCCCCGGCCTGACCATCGTGGCCCGGCCGGCCGGACGGCCCGGTGAGGCCGGTGCCCTGTTCAGCGGTCAATACGGTCAGACCACGGGCGTCTGCCTGTTTGATCGCGTTTTTGTGCCGCACGCGCGGGTGTTTCTCGACGGTGAATTTGCGCATAGCGAATTCCTCACCAAGTCCTACGCCACGCATCATCGGCATACCTGCATCGCGGCGCGCGCGGGCTTTGGCGATCTGCTGATCGGCGCCGGCGCCCTGATGCTGGAAGGCAATGGACTGGACTGCAACCGCCACGGTCATCTGCGCGATGCGATGGTGGAGTTGATCAAGCTGGTCGAAGCAATTTACGCCTGTGGGGTCGCGGCCTCGGTGTATGCCGTGCAGGACCCGGCGGGCAATTTCGAGCCGGAACCGGTGTACGCCAACATCGGCAAACTGCTGCTGGCGACCCAGATCTACGACATGCACCGCCTTGCCCATCAGGTCTCGGGCGGGCTCATCGTGACGCTGCCGGGGCCAGACGAAGATCACAACCCCGAAACCCGTGCCGATCTCGCCGCCGTGCTAGGCGGTCGTAGCGGCTTCGGCTGGCCGCAGCGCGCGGAAGTTTCGCGCTTTATTGAAGACCTCACCGCCTCCGACGCCGCGGGCTGGATGTCGGTCATCAGCCTGCACGGCGGTGGTTCGCCGGAAGCCATGAAGCGCGAGATCTATCGCCGTTATCCGGTGCCGGAACGCAAGGCGCTGGTGTCCCGGCTGATCGAGCGCGGCGTCGCTGGCGCGGCACCGGCGAGCAGCGCCGAACCCGGCCAGTGCTGCGAAGAGGGCTGCGCGCCAAAGGGGCCACAGCCGATTAGTTTTGTTGCCCAGCGCGCACCGCGCGCGGATTAGGCAGATTTCGCCGCGGGACTGCGCTCTAGCAGGAGCAGCCCCGCGATGACCAATGCGCCGCCAAGCAGCAGCGCCGGCGACGCGGTTTCTCCAAGCAGCAGCGCCGAGAACACAATGCCAAACACCGGCACCAGATTGATGTAAGCGCTGCTTGTCATGGCACCGAGCGCGACCACGGCTTCGTAGTACCACAGAAAACCCAGCGCCGAATTGAAGCAACCGACAAAGGCCAACATCAACCAGGCCGACGGATCTCTCAGCAAGGCAGGCAACACATCGAGATCAAGCGCCGCAAACGGCACGAGCAGGGCGGTGCCGCAGAGCGAGGCGTAATACACCACGGTCAGCGGCGAATACTGCGTCAAAGGCCGTCGACCCAGCACCGAATACAGCGCCCAACAGGCCGCGCTGGCCAACACCAGACACTCGCCGCGCCCGATATGCCCGCCGCCCAGCGCCGACCATTGCCCGTCGGTCACCACCACCACCGTGCCCAGTATGCCCACCAGCAAGCCAAACGCCGCCCACCCGGACGGCAGACGCCGCAGCCAGACGATGTCGAGCAGGGCCACCATCAGCGAGATGCTGGCGAAAATCACGTTTGCACGATTAGCCGCCGTGTACTCCACGCCCATCAGCACGAGCACGTTGTGCAGGCAAATGCCGGTCAGCCCGAGGAGGAAAAAAGTCGGCAGGTCGCGTTTTTTAATCGGCTGCAGGGCCAGCGGCCGCACCCGCAGGATGAGCCACAGCGCCAGTGTTGCGAAGAGAAAGCGGCCGGCGGCGAGCGCGTAGGGGGCGTGATAGTGCGCGAGCATCCGCCCAAAAATAGGTGAGGTGGCCCAGAAAGAGGCCGCCAGAATCAGCTTCAGGTGGATCAGTCGCACAGCGACCGAAGCTTGCGTCCCCGGCGTGCCGGGTTCAAGTCCCCTGGGCCGAAACCAGTTCGCGTGCGCGCATGCATTCACCCGGAAACTCATCCACCAGATCCGCCATCGTCGCGGCGGTAGCGGACGCGTCATCGGCTTTGAGCGCGCGTTCCAGCTGCGCGCTCAGTTCGGCCACGCGGGGAATGCCCAGATTGGCTGAGGACCCTTTTAGGGCGTGTGCCTCGGCGAGCAGTTCGCTACGCGCATCATTGCGTAGTTGTTCGCGCATGCGGGCGATGCGGGCAATGCCGTCGGATTCATAGCGATCGAGAATCGGCAGGATTTCCTGCGTGCCGAGTACCGCCAGCAGTTCGGCGAGTTTCTCCGGCAAACTCGCCGTGTCGGTCGCCACCGGTGATGGGACAGTTTGCGGGCGCGTCCCGGCGGCAATCTCCATGCCGGTCCACTTGGAGAGCACGCGCTCAAGCTGGCTCATCAACAGTGGCTTCGACAAGAAATCGTGCATCCCGGCCGCCGAGCAAGCCTCGCGGTCGGCACGTCCGTCGTTGGCGGTCATGGCGACGATGCGGGGGCCGTCGCCTGCGGGATAGCGGGCCCTGATGTGTCGGGTGGCCTCCAGCCCGCTCATACCTGGCATCTGGCAGTCCATGAGAATCAGGTCGTAACTGACGCGCCCGACGGCGTCCACGGCCGCAGCGCCGGAATCCACCAGATCTGCGCTGATACCGAGCTTTCTCAGCATGCCAGCGGCAACCGTGAGATTGGTCCGCACATCATCCACCACCAAGACCCTGCGCGTGCCAGATGCCGCCTGCACCGGTTCGGCCGTCGCGGGTCTTGCCTCGCGACGATCCACGGCGAAGCAGGCGCGGAGACTCGCGAGAAGCGCGCCGGCGCGTACCGGCCAATGCAGGGCATCATCCGCCAAAGCCAGCAGCTCATCGCCGGCCGGCCGCTTGCGCAGCCCGGACAACACAATCGCCGGCGTGCGGCGGCCCGAACCCAGCGCCTGCAACACGGCGCGCGCCGCGGCCCGGGGTTGGTCCGCCAGCAGCAGTGCATCGTGCGTATCGTCCGCCAGCGCCTGGGGCTCGGTCACGGCGTCAACCTGCGCCCCCCAGCCAACCAGCAATTCTTTGATCGCGTCGCGAATCAGCGGGTTTTCGACAAACACCAGCAAGCGGCGACCGGCGAGCGGTAATTCGCCCACCGTGGCGGGCGTAAGCGGATTGACCAGCACGGTCAGCGGCAGGTGAACCGTGAAGCAGGCGCCCTCGCCCGCGGCCGAATCGAGTGCTATCTCGCCGCCCAACAGCCGCACCAGACGTCGCGTGAGGCTTAAGCCAATCCCGGTTCCGCCAAAGGCACGATTGACGCGGCCGTCGGCCTGGGTGAAGGGTTCAAAGACGCTGGCATGCAGCGCGGGTTCAATGCCGATGCCGGTGTCTGTGACCGAGACCGTCAAGCCCCCCCCCACCGAGTCGCGCGCGACGCGCAACACCACCGAGCCCTGCGCCGTGAACTTGACCGCATTCCCAAGCAGGCTTTGCAAAATCTGACGCAGTCGGCCCGGATCGCTGTCGATGATCGCCGGCACGTCGGCGGCTACCCGCAGCGCCAGCGTCAGACCTTTCTGCTGCGCCTCGTCAGCGACGCGGTCTAGCGCGTCCTCGATGACCGGACGCAGTTCAAATTCGCTGCGCTCAGCCTGCAGACCGCCGGCATCCAGCCGCGAGAAATCCAGAATGGTGTTGATCAACTCGAACAGCGCGTTGCCGGACTGAATTGCGATCTGAACGCAGTCCTGCGCCTCAGCCGGCAGCGTTTCGCGCTCCAGCAGCGAGAGCATGCCGAGCACGCCGTTTAGGGGCGTCCGCAGTTCGTGGCTCATGGCCGCCAGAAACGCCGACTTCGCGCGCCCTGCCTGCTCGGCGTCCCGGCGCGCATTGGCCAGCGCGGCCGCGGCCAGCTTTTCTGCCGAACAATCCTGCATGAGCCCGATGACGCGCGTCACACGTCCGTCATCGTCGTGCTCGACCGCCTCCGCCCAGCCCTGAAACCAGCGATAACCGCTGGCCGCGGTCCGCAAACGAAACTGGGCGTCAAATCCGGCCGTTTGCCCAGCGGAACAGGCGTTAAATTGCTCGAGAACCGCGGCGCGGTCTTCGGGGAACAAGGCTTCCAGCCAATTGCCCGGCGCGGCGCCAGGGTTCGCGCCTAGCAAGCGGGCGAAACTTTCATCTACCGTAAAACTGCCGCGCTGGGGCAGGTACTCCCAGGACAATAAGCCGGCTCTCGCGGCAAGGAGTCCCAGACTTTGTCGCCGGCCAAGGCTGCGTTGCGCGATGTCCCGCAAGTCGGGCTCGGTGGAGAAAGCGATTGCAGCCGCCCCGTCCGCCAGCGCTAGCACGCTGTAGCGCAAAATCGCGGGGCGCCCATCGGCGGTCGTCGCGGCCAGCGCTTCCGGGCTGGACTGCTGCCCAGGATCCAGTTGAGCACGAACCCCCTGGACGCCGAGTCCGAACTGCGAATTGAATTCGGCCAGCCGTCGGCCGCGAAATGACGCGCCCGGCAGGCCCAACAGACTTGCCACCGCATCGTCATGACTAAGGAAATGGCCGGCGGCATCCAGCGCAAACATGCCGCTCAAGCGACGGTTATCAGAGACGTCCGACGCCAGCGGCGGCGCCAGGCTTACAGCCGGTACGGCTTCTTTCATAAGGGCCTTAGCCCCCTTCGGACGACCAGCGATACAAGGCTATCGCTTCGCGGCCTTCGTCTCCGTACTCCAGCGATTCGCAAAGCGAGCGCACCAAGCGGATGCCTCGACCTTTGAACTCCACGTTTTGATCCATGTGCACTGGTAGCGACGTCGGGTCGAACCCAAGCCCCGTGTGAGCCACGCGGATGCGCAATACGCCACCCGCCGCGTCGCGCAGATGCTGGCAGTCGATCGTCAGCTCGGCTTCTTCCAGCGCCTCAAGGCGTTGCTGCCTGGCCTCGTAGTAGTCGGCGAACCCGTTGGGGCCTTGTTTGATTTCCGAACTCAAACCCAGCAAGCCGTGCTCCAGCGCATTCGAGAATAATTCCGTCAACACCATAAACAACGGCGTGCGGAGTGCGCCCAGACCCTGCGCGGTATCCATCACCTGCATCACCGTAGCGACGGGTTCGGATTTCTTGAGGGCGGTTGCGTCCAGGTTGATCAGGAAGCCCCAGTGACCCGGCGGCTTGCTGACCGGCTTGGGCGCCGACTCTTTCTTGCCGCGGGTATTGAGCTCGGGCTCGCAACGGAAACTCAGAATGGAGATGTCGTCGCTTTGCGGGGCGGTTTGCACATGCGCCGCGAGGCTCTCCAGCAAGGCATCAAAGCGCTCGTCCATTGAACCCGAACCGGCAATCGCGCCTTCCAGCCGTTGATTGCCAAACAGTTCGGCGTTTGGCGCATGGGCCTCAACCAGACCGTCTGAGTAGGCAATCACCTGATCACCGGGCTGCAAGGCCATGGTGACCGAGCGGCTGCTGTAGCGCTCCGGCGCCACAATGCCCAGCGGGAGGTTGACCGACCGGAAGCGACTGATGATCTCGCCCTCGGCCGAACGTACGAGCACATCCGGCAGGCCACCGTTCCACACCTTCAGCATGCCGGTTTCGTTTTCGAGTTCAAGAATTGCGGCCGACAGGAAACGATCGACCGGCAGCAGTGCGCACATCTTGCGGTTGAGCTCGACGACGATTTCGTCTAGCGCAAATCCCTTGTTAACCATCGAGATGAACACCCCGTGGACGGTCATCGCGCCGATAGCAGCCGGCAACCCGTGCCCGGTAAAGTCACCGACCAGAAAGCACTGCTCGCCGGTCGGCCGGGTGGCGGCCAGAATGATGTCGCCGTTCAGCAACTCCATCGGCTGCAAGACGTAACGGATGTTTGGCAGCGCCAGATCTTCGCGGGTGCCGACGTTGTCCAGAATACGCTTGGCCACTTCCAGATCGCGCTGCTGGCGATTGCGATAACTCGCCAGTTCATCCCGCTGTCTGGCCAGATCGAGATGCATCGCGCGAACCCGCATGGCGGCGTCGATTTTGGCCTGCAACAGCATCCGGCTGTAAGGTTTGGTCAGAAAGTCGTTGCCGCCCACTTCAATGCAACGTCGAAGCTGGACTTCGTCGGAGATGGCGGTGAGGAAAATGACCGGCACGAACACATCGCCCAGCATTTCCTTGATACGCGACGTGGCCTCGAAGCCGTCCATCGCCGGCATCATGATATCCATGAAGATCAGATCGGGGACCTGGGTGCGGCAGATTTCCCAGCCGCGCTCTCCGTCTTCGGCCTCAATAATTTCGAAGCCCTGGCCGCGCAACATGGCGGCCAGCACCATGCGATTGACCGCCTCGTCGTCAACGACCAGACAGCGCAGAGGTCGTTGCGCGTTGTCCTCGCCAAGGTCTTTTTCGAGCGCGGCCATCAGCTTTTCAGACCTCCTGTATCGCAGATCAGGTGCAAGTTGAACGCTCAGTCAATCTGCATGAGCTGGTCAAAATTGGCAACGCCGAGGATGTCCTTGATTGCCGGGTTTGCGTTCTTGATCTGCAGCGACCGCTGGCTACCACCCGCGTGTTCCTTGAGCTGCAACAACATGCCGAGCGCGGAACTGTCCATGTAGGTTGTTTCCCGCAGATCGATGATGTAGGTCTCGAAGCGCGGACGGTCGCCCGCGTAGGCGGCACGCAGCGCCGAGTGGGCCGAAAAGTCGAAGCGCTCGCCCATGCGGATATGCAGCGTTTTGCCGTCGACCGAGGCAGAAGAAGTAATGGCCATGAGTAGCGTCTCCCTTGAAGGGCTAGAAGAGTTCGACATCGCCGCCGTCCATGTCCTGCTGTACGGCAGGCTTGCGCGGAAGCGAGTTTTTCATTGTGATCGAGGCCTGTGCGATGGCATCCACCACGACATCGTGGTCCTTCACCTGGTAGCGCGAAATCAGCTGCCCGCACTGGACCATGTAGTGGTCGATGCCTAGCGCGGTCTGTGCGGAGTGCTTACTGATTTGCCGCACGATGTCTTCAAACTGCAGCGAGCGTACGGCGTCGCCGGTGCGGCGACCGATCGCGACCGACAGTTCGGTGGCTTCATTGAGGCGATCGTGCAGGAAGCGCTCGAAAAGCTGCAGGCGGCTCATCATCAGGTCGACCCGGCGCTTGCTCTTCAGCAGCACGCTGACGTCCAGCGACGCAGCCGCCCCCACCGACACCCTGGCGCGTTCGATCGAGTCACGCGCCTCTTCCACCTGCTCACGAATCAGATCGTTGAACTGGTTGGAGTTATGCGAAAGATTTCGGACCTCGTCGGCGACGACTGCGAAGCCGCGACCTGCCTCACCTGCTCGCGCAGCTTCGATCGCCGCGTTGAGCGCGAGCAGATTGGTCTGCTCCGCAATGCCACGCACGTTGGCCAGTAGCGAGAAAATATGGTCCATCTTGGCGGTCATTTCATCGATCAGCGACACGCTGTCCATGTTGTGCTTACTCGACGTGACGCACATGGAAACGAAGTGCCGCATCAGCTCCAAGGTGCTGTCGACCAGCGACCCGATAGTCAGTCCGGTCGCATCTTCGGTTTCGAGTTCTTCCTCGCGGCCGAGACCCGCGGTAAGCGCGCCAATCACCTGCTCCATCAAGCGGGTCTGCTTTTGCGAATCGCCGTCCAGCCCGTGAAAGGCCTGGCTCAGGGTGTAGATGGCGTCTGCCGTGATGCTTCTAACCTGATCGGCGTTGTCACGCAGGTCGGTAACGCTATTGCGGACCGTCTCGTTGACCTCGCTATAGAGGTGGCGCAGTTGGCTGCGCTCGTCCGGCGCGGACGAAAACGCCACCATCGATTCTGTTTGGGCTGATTCAGCGCCCTTCGTTTTCAAGGCATAGGCCCAGACTGCGGCCGTGGCCGCCACCGCCAGGATGGCGACCACTGCGTGCGCGTGGCCCCACACCGACACCACAATCAGCGCCGCCGCAGTCACGGCGATCTGGGGCCATTGTGGGTTGGATTTCATCGTCGTCATGAGCTTTCCTCAAGCGGTCAGTTGCGGCAATCGGCACTGATGGTTAATCGGACGCCGGTGTCCGATTCTTTAGTACTCCGCGCAAAATATTTTGCTTAGCGGGCGGCAAAAATCAGACTTTGCGCGGCAATCAGGTGGAGCGGCAGCACGATATCGGCCGCACCGATTTTCACGGCCTGCGCCGGCATGCCCCAAACCACGCAGCTTTTCTCGTCCTGGGCCACCGTTCCTGCCCCCGCGTCTTTCATCGCTTTCAGGCCCACCGCCCCATCGGCCCCCATGCCTGTCAGCAGCACCCCGGTGGCGCTGGCGCCGGCATATTTAGCGAGCGAATTGAACAGCACGTCGACCGAGGGCTTATGTCGATTGACCAGCGGTCCGTCGTCGAGGCGGCAGATGTAGCGGCTATCGACCCGTTCGACCCGCATGTGCAGATGACCGGGGGCGACATAGGCATGCCCCTGCAAAACCGGTTGGCCGTCCTCGGGAATGCAGACTTTCAGGGCGGTGCTGCTATCCAGTCGCCGCACGAAAGGTGGGCAGAAGGATTCCGGGATGTGCTGCACGATCACAATCCCCGGGGCGTCTTCGGGCATGCCCTCCAACACCTGGCGGATCGCTTCGGTGCCGCCGGTAGACGCGCCAATCCCGATAATGCGGTCGGATGCACGACTGCCGCGCAGCGCGCTCGCCACCGCCAGCGCCCGGTCGGCCGGCTTCTGTGCCGAACCTGTACGATCGAGATCCTGCGGCGGGCGCGGCCGCGCTTTGGCCGCCGCACGAACCTTGGTCACGATTTCCTCGGCATATTCCCGCAGGCCGTTTTCAAGGTTGAGCTTCGGCTTGGTCACAAAGTCAATGGCGCCAAGTTCCAGCGCACCCAACGTAACCTCGGCGCCGCTCTCGGTCAGGGACGAGATCATGACCACGGGCAACGGATGCAAGCGCATCAGATTCTTCAGAAAGGTCACGCCGTCCATCCGCGGCATTTCCACGTCCAGCGTCAGCACATCCGGCTTCAAACGCTTGATTTCCTCGCGTGCGATGTACGGGTCGGTCGCCGTACCGACCACTTCCAGATCCGGCACATTGCGGAAAATCTCGGTGAGCACCTTTTGGACCACAGCGGAGTCGTCGACGATGAGGACTCGGGCTTTTTTCACGATGGGGCTCCTTCATTAAACATGGTGACCGGGCGCGCGCGCGGCTCACCTTTCAAGGTGTCAAGGTAATCACGCTCGCGCGTCACAATGGTGTCGTTTGCCATACTGCGCAGTACCTTGATCTGCGCGTTGCCGCTCAGCGGGTTGAAGCAGATTTTGACGGGCCAGTCGCCGCCCACGTGCTGCCCCATCATTTTCAGGCGCTCGGTACGGATGTATTCCAGCGCGAACGCGATATTGCGGGCACCCACATCGGCGGTGTTCTTGAGTACCCGTCCGCCGCCCGCAATTTTGATGTGGAGTCGGTCGCGCTTGGCGCCGTTCTGGAGCAAGCCGTTGATCAAGTGTTCCATCGCATAGCTGCCGTAGCGGGTGGCGTCGTTGGGCTTGGAAAAATCGATGTCGCTGGGATCGCCGCCGCCCGGCAACATGAAATGATTGGCGCCGCCCACCTTGGCGACCGGGTCCCAGACGCAGGCCGCCACGCAGGACCCCAGCGTGGTGAGGATGTTTTCATCCATACCGGTCACGTAAAGCTCGCCAGGCAGAATCTTTGCGCAAGACATCTGGCGATGAGGGTCCCAGTAGCGATTGATGTGCTCAAACCCGCGAAATGGTCGCGGTAGGTCCGAGCGCTCATACATCACTTCTTGGCCTCAGCCTGCGATTGCTTTTTGTAGATCGTGCGACCGACCAGTTCAAAATCACTGGAGACCGAATACAGACTTTCGGAGTGCCCGATGATCAGGTATCCGTCCGGCGCCAGCACTTCGGCGAAACGCTGAAACAATTTTCGCTGCGTCGGCTTATCGAAATAAATAACGACGTTCCGACAGAAGATCAGGTCCAGCGGCCCTTGAACCGGCCAGGCCGACATCAGATTCAGATGCCGGAACTCGATATTGGGCTGCAACTCTGGTACGACCCGGACCTTGCTTTCGTTCGGGCCTCGGCCGCGCTTGAAAAAGCGCTTGAGCCGCGAGGGCTCCATGTGTTGAACCCGCTCGAAGTCGTACACGCCGGTAGCGCCGTGTTCCAGCACATTGGTATCAATGTCGGTGGCCAGAATGCTCGCCTCGCGCGCCGCGCTGGCGGGCAAGGATTCGTGCAGCGTCATGGCGATGCTGTAGGGCTCCTCGCCAGTCGAGCATCCGGCCGACCAGATCCGGATCTTGGGCTTCGGGCCCCGGGTCCGCATCCAATAAGGGACCAGCGTGTCGCTCAGGAAGTCGAAATGATGGTCTTCGCGAAAGAATGCCGTGAGGTTGGTGGTAATCGCGTTGATGAAATAGCCGAGTTCCTGTTCCGGATGCTTCTCCAGCAGGGTGCAGTAGGCGTCGAAGCCCTTCAATTTCAGCGCACGGATGCGTCTGGCGATACGACCGTAAACAAGCTCGCGCTTTGCATTACTCAGGCTGATGCCAGCCAGGGCCCCTGCCCGCTCGCGCAGAAACTGGAAATGTTTGTCTTCGAACGGGAATTCGCGGTCGTTCGACAGCGACGCCGTGAAGGCTGCCAGGTCGCTGAATTGGCTCATATCAACGGCGCTCAGCTTAGAAGATGAGCACGCAGACCAACGTAGTCCACGTAGCGCTCGAAATCTTCACTGACCTGCCGCAGCTCCAGTCCACCGCCGGCTTTTTCGGCCAGCCTTCTGGCCATAAGCAGGCACTGCAAGCTTGCCGCATCAATCGTGCGTACAGCGCTGCAATCGACCACCAGGGCCGCGCCATCGGCGGCCGCCAGGCGCTCGCTGAGGGCAGCATGCAAAGCGGCCACACCAGCGATATTGGTAATTTCGGACAGGGTCAGGGCTTCAGTAGCCATCGCGGTGTTCTCCTTGCGATTCCGAAGGTCGAATGTCGAGGCTATTCGGCCAGGCTTTCCGCGATTTCGGCGGGCTCTTCAGCGTCAATCATGGCCACGTCGCTCGCGACCAAATAATCAACGTCCAGCAGGATCACCATTTTTTCGTCGACCATCGCCAGCCCACGGACGTAATCGGTGCGAATCGTCCCGCCGAAATCCGGCGGCGGCTGCAGATTGCCAACCGGGATGTTGTAGACGTCAGATACCGCGTCGACCACGAAGCCCATCGTCCGCTCCTGGCCGTTTTCGTTCCGCACACGCAGCACGATGACGACGGTGGCAGCGGTGTACTCCACCGACGGAAAACCGAAACGAAGGCGCATGTCGATCACGGGCATGATCGCGCCGCGCAGGTTAATCACCCCCAGCACGTAGGGCGGAGTGTTGGGAATTTCAGTCGCGTTTTCCCAGCCCTTGATCTCCTGTACGCGCAGAATGTCGACCCCGTACTCTTCGCCGTTCAGCATGAAGGTCAGAAATTGCTCACCGACTGCGGTGTCACCGCCGAAGTTCATTACCGCCATGTTTGCGCTCATTGAATGGTCTCCTGTTGGGCCATGCGGAAAGAATTGGGTACCAGCGGCAGGTCGGCATAGCGCTCGCGACTCAGCCGCACCAGTCCGTTGACGTCGAGAATCATCGCGACCGACCCAGTGCCTAGAATGGTCGCGCCCGAAATGCCGTCGACATTCCGGAAATTGGTTTGCAGGCTCTTTACGACCACCTGCTGTTGGGCAAGCAGTTCATCCACCAGCAGCGCGACTTTCTTGCCCATTGCCTCGACGACGACGAGCAGTCCTTCGGACAGTTCAGTGGAGTCGGGCTGGACGTCGAACAGGTCGTACAAGCGCAGGACGGGGATGTATTCCGAACGCAGCGAGTAGAGCTCGGTAGAACCCGACACGGTCTGGAGGTTGGCCGATTCAACCTGCAGGGATTCGATGATCGACACCAGCGAAATGATGTAGACGTTGGCACCGACACGCACGAGCTGGCCGTCGAGAATAGCCAGCGTCAGCGGCAGGCGAATGCGAAAGGTCGCCCCCTGACCAGGCGTTGAGTGCACGTCGACCGTACCGCCGAGGTCGCGGATATTCCGGCGCACCACGTCCATCCCGACGCCGCGACCGGAGACATCGCTCACCACGGCAGCAGTCGAGAAGCCGGGGGCAAAAATGCAGTCATACACCTGCGAATCGGTGGGGTGGACGTGCGCGTCGATGATGCCCCGCTCGCGCGCCTTGGCGAGAATACGCTCGCGATTGAGACCGGCGCCGTCATCGCTGATGTCGATGACCACGCTGCCGCCTTCGTGGTAGGCATTCAGCGAGAGCGTGCCTACCGGTGATTTGCCGCAGGCTTCGCGCACTTCCGGCGTTTCCAGCCCGTGGTCCAGCGCGTTACGGACCAGATGAACCAAGGGGTCGCCGATTTTTTCGAGTACCGTCTTATCGACTTCGGTTTCTTCACCAGCAAGTTTGAGCTGCACCTCTTTACCCAGCTTGCTGGAAAGGTCGCGCACCAGACGAGGGAAGCGGTTGAACGAGAAGCTAATCGGCATCATGCGGATGTTCATGATGCTTTCCTGGAGGTCGCGGGTGTTGCGCTCCAGTTGGGCCAGACCTTCACGGAGCTTGATGGTCTTCTCCGGCGTGATCTCCTGGCCCAGATCCAGCAGCATCGACTGGGTGATGACCAGCTGGCCAATCATGTTGATCAGCGCATCCACCTTGCCGATGTCGACGCGGATAGAAGAGCTGGACGACGCGCCCGCCGCCCCTTCGCGGCGGTCACTCTGGCGCCGGTCTCCTGCACGCCTATCGCCGGCGCGTCGGTCGCTTTGACGCCGGTCTTCCGCCAGTTGTTCAGCCTCGGCTTGCGCAGCGCTGGCGGCGGCCAGGGCAGCGGCCGACGGCATCACCGGCTGGATGAGGATTTCAGCGTCACCATCGACCCACTCGAAAACCTCGCGGACGGCGGACTCTTCAACCGGTGCGGTAAGTTCAATGTCCCACGCGAAGTAGCAGGCTTCCGGATCGAACTCGGCGCCGGCTTCGGGCAACTGCGAGAGGTCGCAGTTGATGGCGCAGGACCCCAGCGCGGTCAGTTCGCGGAGCAGGCGCGCCGGGTCATTGCCGGTCATGAAAAGATGGGCTTGCGGCGCAAAGCGGATCCGCCAGCCCACCGGCGCTGCAGCGGGCGTCGTCGGGGCTGCCGGCGCAGGGGCGTCGTCGGGCTGCGCCTCGTTCAGCATGGCCTGCAGCTCGGTGAGCGCCTCGGCGATGGCCTCGGCGTCGGGTTCGACCTTGTCCCGCGCGGCCGTCAGTAAGCCGCCCAACTGGTCGGTGCTGCGCAACAGCAAATCTACCGCGGCGGGCGTGACCAGACGTTTGCCGGAGCGCATCTCGTCCAGCAGGGTTTCCATCACATGGGTGAAATCCGAGATATCGCGGAACCCGAAGGTGCCCGCGCCGCCCTTGATTGAATGGGCAGCCCGAAAAATAACGTTAATGGTCTCCATGTCAGGCTCGCCGCTGGAGAGGGCCAGCAGGCCGGACTCCATGGCATCAAGTCCCTCGAAGGACTCTTCAAAGTAGACCTGATGGAACTGGCTGATATCGACAGACATAAGTCTCTCCGCAGATTGCTGAAGGCGCCGGGCGCCAAATCATGGTCGGAGACGCTAGCCCAGCACTTTTTTGAGCGTGGCGAGCAGCTGGTCCGGATTGAAGGGCTTGACCAGCCAACCGGTTGCCCCGGCCGCCTTGCCCTCGGTTTTTTTGTCGCCAGCGGATTCCGTGGTCAACAACAGCATGGGCGTGAACTTGTACTGGGGAAGTTTGCGCAGCTCCCGAATCAACTGAATGCCGTCCATGTTTGGCATATTCAGGTCGGTCAGTACCACGTCGGCCTGCTTGGCCCGGGCCTTGCCGAGCGCATCCTGCCCGTCAACTGCCTCAATTACGTCATAACCGGCGCCTTTTAGTGTGAACGCCACCATTTGGCGCATCGAGGCCGAATCGTCTACTGCAAGAATGCTCGCCATCCGTTTTCTCCCGTGGTGTTACACCTTGGTTCGGTGCATTAGGTCTACGGTCAGTATCGTCCGCAGGGCTGGAATCTTTACTGCCTTGTTTGAGCCCGCCGACGGGTCGTTCCGTGAGGGGTCCGCATGTACACTACGAAGGCGCTCGCCAGCGGGCGCCAGTCCGCAAAATAATCAGTCGGTTGCCGAGGGGAGAGCAGCATGAAACAGAGCGAACAACGAATCCTTACTACGCACGTCGGTAGCCTGCCCCGCGCCCGGGAGCTGAGCGACCTGCTCATTGCCGACGAGGCTCGCCAACCCATCGACCACGCCCGCCTTGAGGTGTTGGCGGCCGAAGGCGTCCAAAGCGTAGTCGCCCGTCAGGTCGGCGCCGGGCTGGACGTCATCAACGATGGCGAGCAGCCGCGGGTTGGCTTCCAGACCTATGTCAGCCGACGGCTGGAAGGCTTCGGTGGCTCCAGCATTCGCGAACCTTTCAAAGACTTCGCCGACTATCCCGACTTCGCCGATATCTGGGTCAAGCGCGGTATGGTGATGTCCAAGGTCTTCGACGCCCCGACCGCCCAGCAAGAGGTGGTGTACAAGGATCTGGCCCCGGCGACCCGCGAATGCGACCTGTTCGATGCCGCACTGGCCCAGCAGTCCGGCAAATATGTTGAGCCCTTCATGACCGCCGCCTCGCCCGGCATCGTCTGCACCACGCTCCGTAACGCCTGGTATGACAGCCATGAGGCCTATGTCCGGGCGGTCGCCCGCGAGCTCCGCAAGGAATACGAACTCATCGTCAGCCGCGGCTATGTGTTGCAGCTCGACTGCCCGGACCTGGCGATGGAATGGCACGGCATGTTTCAGAACGGCAGCCTGAGGCAGTTTCAGGACGCCGTGGCCATCCACATCGACGCGATCAACGAGGCGCTGGTGAACATTCCGCGCGATCGGGTGCGCTTGCACCTGTGCTGGGGTAACTACGACGGCCCGCACGACTGCGACGTGCCGCTGGAAGACATCCTGCCGATCGTTTACGGCGCCAAAGTGGCGGCCTTTTCGGTGGAATTTGCCAACCCGCGCCACCAGCACGAATACGCCGCCATCAAGAAACATCCCTTGCCGAAGGACGTCATCCTGATCCCCGGCGTCATCGATTCCACTGTCAACTACATCGAGCACCCGCAGGTGGTATGCAACCGCATCCTCGAAGCCGTGGCCGTCACCGGCGACCGCGAGCGCGTGATTGCGGGCTGCGACTGCGGATTTGGCACTTTTGCCGGCTGGGAAATGGTCGCCGCGTCGGTGGTGTACAAGAAATTCGAGGCACTGGCCGAAGGCGCTCGCCTCGCTTCCCGTCAACTTTGGGGCTGAAGGCCCGGAGAATCCCGATGCAACATCTCTACAAGCTCATTCACGCCAACCCCCGGTTCCACGAACTCGAGCGCAAGCGCTCGCGCCTCAGCTGGACGCTGGCCGTCATCGTGCTGGCGAACGCCTTCTGGTACATCGGCGCCACCGCGTTCTACCCCGAGGCCGGCTTTGCGCGCTTCTGGGGAGAACCGGTGGGTGAAGGTCAGGCGCTGACCTGGGGCATTGTCATCGGGCTTATTCAGACGGTGCTGTTCATCGGAATGGTGGTCTACTACATCAGCCGGGCGAACGGCGACCTTGATGCGCTGAAAGACGCGGTTATTGCCGATGCCCTGCGCGCTGCAGGAGAGCAGAAATGAACCGCCAAGATACCTTTGTCACCATCGCTACGCTGGCGTTGCTGGGCTTTGCCGGCACGGCAAGCGCCAGTATCGGCGAAGCGATCCACAACATGTTCACGCTGCCGGCCAATACCGGGGCCATTAACGCCAAAGCGGTGAGCATGTTCTTCGGCTTCGTGCTGATTTCCCTCAGCATTACCGTATGGGCGGCCAAACGCACCAAATCGACCAGCGATTTCTACACGGCAGGCGGCAACATTGGTGGTTTCCAGAACGGGCTCGCGATCTGCGGCGACTGGTGCTCTTCCGCCGCACTGATGGGCGTCGCGGCGCTGATCTACAGCACCGGCTTCGACGGACTCATCTACTCCGTCGTGCCCTTCGGCGCCTGGCCGCTCATGATGTTCCTGCTGGCAGACCGCCTGCGCAATCTGGGCAAATACACGCTGGCCGACATCGTTTCCCTGCGTCTGGCCCGGGTCCCCATCCGGACGTTGGTGGCGGGCGCGAGTCTGGCCTTCGTGGTCGGCTACCTCATCGTACAGATGGTGGGCGCAGGCACCCTGATCTCCAACCTGTTCGGACTGAACTACGAGATGGCGCAGGTCATCATCGGTGTGCTGATCGTGCTCTACGTGGCCTTCGGCGGCATGATCGCGACGACCTACGTCCAGCTGATCAAAGCGGTCCTGCTGCTCTCCGGCGCCACTTTTATCGTGGTGGCGGTACTCGCCAAGTTTGGCTTCTCGCTGAACGGCCTGTATCAGGCGGCGGTCGACAACCACCCGCTTAAAACCGGCGTCATGCAGCCCGGCGGACTGCTGCCCGACCCGGTGAACGCCATTTCCTGCGGCGTGATGCTGATTTTTGGCGGTGCCGCGATGCCGCACGTGCTGATGCGCTTCTTCACCGTGCCGGACGCCAAGGAAGCACGCCGCTCGGTCGCCTGGGCGGCCACCTTCATCGGCTACTTCTACCTGCTGACTTTCGTCATCGGCTATGGCGCGATTGCCTTCGTGATGAAGAACCCCGACTTCCTCGATGCCAACGGCATCATCATCGGCGGTCCCAACATGGCGGCTATCCACCTTTCCGAGGCGATGGGTGGGGATCTGTTACTCGGCTTCATCGCGGCGGTCGCGTTTGCGACGATCGTGGCCGTTGTCGCCGGCCTGACGATTGCCGGCGCCTCGGCTATCTCGCACGACATCTACGCCAATATCTTCCGTCACGGCAAAGCGACCGACGCCGAAGTCGTGAAGGTGTCGCGCATCGCCGCGCTGGGTCTCGGCGTGCTGGGCATCGTGCTGGGCATCGCGTTCAAGGGCCAGAACATCGCCTATTTGATCGTGCTGCCCTTCACCATTTCCGCCACCGTGTTCTTTCCGGTGCTGTTCCTGACCATGTACTGGCGGCGACTGACCACGACCGGCGTGGTGGTGGGCGGCTGGCTGGGGCTTGCCACCGGCATCCTCTTGCTGGTGGTGGGTCCGACCATCTGGAAAGACATTCTTGGCAATGCGGCCCCGCTGTTCCCGTACAAGTATCCGGCGCTGTTCTCCATGACGGTCACGTTTGTGACCATGATCGTGGTGTCCTTGCTGGACAAGAGCGAGCGGGCCAAGGCGGAACTTGCGAGCTTTGACGACCAGTTTGTACGCTCCCAGACGGGGCTGGGCGCCGAAGGCGCGGTTCAGCACTAGGCCATGGAAGACATCTACCGCCGCATTGATGCGGACCCGCGCTTCCACGCGCTGGCCCGCGCACGTAGTCGCCTCGGCTGGACGCTCAGTGCGACGGTGCTGCTAGCCTACTTCGCGTTTATTTTTGCGATCGCGTTTGCGCCAGACTGGCTGGCGCAACCGCTGCACGCGGGCACGGTTGTGACGACCGGTATCCTTGCCGGCGTGCTGGTGATTGTGCTGTGCGTGTCGCTGACCGGGGTCTATATCTGGCAGGCGAACCGCCGTTATGACGGACAGAACCGGGCAATCGTCGACGAGGCCAGCCGTGCGCCCTAGGCTCCTTGTCGGTCTGGCGGCGCTGGCCACCGGTCCCGCCTTCGCGGCGGACGGCGTCAGCCGCAGCCCCACGGCGATCCTGTTCTTTCTTGGCTTCGTGTGCTCAACGCTACTCATCACCTGGTGGGCGGCCCGTCGCACGCGTACCACCCGCGATTTCTACGCTGCGGGCGGCAATATCAGCGGCCTGCAAAACGGTCTGGCGATTGCCGGCGACTTCATGTCCGCCGCGTCCTTTCTGGGCGTATCGGGCCTGATTTTCGGCTTCGGCTTCGACGGCCTCATCTACGCCGTGGGCGGCTTGGCCGGGTGGCCGCTGGTGCTGTTCCTGTTAAGCGAACGGCTGAAGAATCTGGGCAAATACACGTTCGCCGACGCTGTCTCGCTGCGGCTTGCCGCAACCCCCATTCGCAGTCTCGCGGCCTGCGGCTCGCTGGTGGCGGTCGTGCTGTATCTCATTGGCCAGATGGTTGGCGCGGGCAAGCTTATCGAGGTGCTGTTTGGCCTCGACTACACCATCGCGGTGGTGACGGTCGGCGCCTTGATGATCGTTTACGTCTGCTTTGGCGGCATGATCGCAACCACCTGGGTGCAAATCATCAAGGCCGTGCTCTTACTGAGTGGCGCGACGCTGGTCACGTTTCTGGTGTTACGCCAGTTCAACTTCTCCTTCGACCAGCTGTTCCGCGCCGCCATCGAGCAGCACCCTAACGGGCTCCGGGTGATGCAACCCGGCGAGATGGTGCACGACCCGCTGTCGATTATTTCGCTGGGCGTGGCGCTGGCCTTTGGCACATCCGGTCTGCCACACATCCTGATGCGCTTCTTCACGGTTCCAGATGCGCGCGAAGCACGTCGCTCGGTCTTTTTTGCCGCCGGCTTCATCGGATACTTCTACACCCTGACTTTCGTGATTGGCTTTGGCGCCATCGCACTTGTTGCCGGCCGGGAAGGCTTTCTGGACGGCGCGGGCAAGCTGCTGGGCGGCGACAACATGGCCGCCATTCATCTGGCCCGCGCCGCCGGCGGTGAGTTGTTACTGGGCTTCATGTCGGCGGTCTGCTTCGCGACGATTCTCGCGGTGGTCTCAGGCCTCACGCTATCCGGCGCCTCCGCCATTTCACACGACCTCTACGCCAACGTCTGGCGCAAGGAAGCGTCCGAACGTGAGGTGGTGACGCTCTCGCGCTACGCCACCATCGGGCTCGGCGTGCTGGCGGTGTCGCTGGCGCTGCTGTTCGAGAGCCAGAACGTCGCCTATATGGTGCTGCTGGCGTTCACGGTTGGCGCCAGCGTGAACTTCCCGCTGCTGTTCCTCGCCATGTACTGGCGCAATCTCACCACGACCGGCGCGGTCACCGGCGGCATCATGGGCCTCGTCACCGCCATTGGCTGCATCGTGCTGGGCCCAACCGTCTGGGTCGAAGTGCTGGGTAATGCGGCGCCGGTTGTGCCCTACAAGTATCCCGCCGTCTTCGCCATGCTCGCCTCGTTCAGCGGCAGCATTGTGGTCTCGTTGCTGGACCGCTCCCCGCGCGCCGCGCAGGAACGCGCCGACTTTCGCCATCAATACATCCGGTCCCAGACCGGCGTAGGAGCGGAAGGCGCCAGCGGCCACTAGGTTGGCGGCGTCTGGCGGGCCTGCCCCCTGTCGTACAGCGGAATCCAAGCATGAAGCCAAACCTGCTCGCCATCGCCATGTTCCTGCTCTTTGCGCTGGTCACGCTGGGCATCACCTGGTGGGCCGCGCGGCGCACGCGTAACGCCAGCGATTTCTACGCCGCCGGTGGCGGCATTACGGGCCTGCAGAACGGCTTGGCGATTGCCGGCGACTACATGTCTGCCGCCTCGTTCCTTGGCATCGCAGGTCTGGTGTTTTCCACCGGCTTCGACGGCCTGATCTACTCCATCGGTTTTCTGGTCGGCTGGCCGCTCATCATGTTTCTGCTGGCCGAGCGGCTGCGCAATCTGGGCCGTTACACCTTCGCCGACGCGGTGAGCATTCGCCTGCAGGCTGGCCCCGTTCGCACCCTTTCTGCCTGCGGCACGCTGGTGGTGGTGGCCTTTTATCTCATCGCGCAGATGGTGGGCGCGGGCAAGCTCATCGAGGTGCTGTTCGGCCTTGATTACAGCGTGGCGGTGGTCGTGGTCGGCGCGCTGATGATCGTCTATGTCAGTCTGGGCGGCATGATTGCGACCACCTGGGTGCAGTTGATCAAGGCCGTGCTGCTGCTGGGCGGCGCGAGCGTGATGGCGCTGCTGGTGCTCCGGCTGAGCGGCTTCGACTTTGGCGAGCTCGTGCAGCGGGCGGTCGAAACGCACCCCAAGGGGCTTGCGATACTGCGACCCGGCCCGCTGGTGGCCGATCCGGTCTCGGCGGTGTCGCTGGGCATGGCGCTGATGTTTGGCACCGCCGGCCTGCCCCACATCCTGATGCGCTTCTTCACCGTCCCTAACGCGATTGAAGCCCGCCGCTCGGTGCTCTACGCGACGATCTTCATCGGCTACTTCTACGCGCTGATTTTTATCATCGGCCTTGGCGCCATCCTTACCCTGACCGGCAACCCCGGCTATGTCGATGCCGCAGGCGCGCTGCGCGGTGGCACCAATATGGCGGCCATTCACCTGGCCCATGTTTTGGGCGGCGACGTCTTCCTGGGCTTCATTTCGGCGGTTGCCTTCGCCACCATTCTGGCGGTGGTCTCGGGGCTGACGCTGTCCGGCGCGTCCGCCATTTCGCACGACCTTTACGCCAGCCTGTTCCGCGCAGGGCGCCCGAATCCGCAGGCAGAACTGCGGGTCTCGCGCATCGCGACCGTGGCGCTCGGCGTAATCGCCATGCTGCTCGGCATCGCCTTCGAGCAGCAAAACGTGGCCTACATGGTAGGTCTCGCCTTCGCCATTGCGGCCAGCGTTAACTTTCCCATCCTGTTCCTGTCGATGTACTGGCGCGGACTCACCACGCGCGGCGCGACGCTGGGCGGCGGTCTGGGGCTACTCAGCGCGATCACGCTGATGGTGCTGGGGCCGACGGTGTGGGTCGACGTGCTGGGGCACACGAGCGCGGTGTTTCCCTACAAACACCCGGCCCTGTTCTCCATGAGCCTGGCGTTTTTGGGGATCTGGGGCTTCTCGGTCACCGACCGGTCGGCGGCGGCCGAGAAAGAGCGCGCAGCGTTCCCGGCGGTGTTTGTCCGCGCCCAGACGGGTCTGGGCGCCGACGGCGCCGCGTCGCACTGAGCGGCAAAGACCCGCTAGCGGCGGAACAGGCCAATCAGGCTCGCCTTGGCGAGCGTGTTGAAGTGCAGATAGAAGCCGACGATGGCCGCTGAGGTCTCCGAGGTCACCGGCAGTTCGGCCATGCTGACCGCATGCACCGTGAAGATATACCGGTGCACATGCGCGCCCGGCGGCGGGCAAGGGCCGCCGTAGCCCGGCTTGCTAAAGTCCGTGCGGACTTCAAGCGCACCGGCCGGCATCTTGCCGCTGGCCGGATCGCCGGCCCCCAGCGGCAAAGCATTCACCGTCGCCGGAATATTCGCCACCACCCAGTGCCAGAAGCCGCTGCCGGTCGGCGCATCCGGGTCGAAGCAGGTCACCGCAAAACTTTTGGTGTCCGGCGGCGCCCCCGTCCACGACAACTGCGGGGAAAGGTTATCGCCCGCACAGCCAAAGCCGTAGGCCGCCGACAGCAGGTGCTTGTGGTCGAGGTAATCCCCCTCGGCAAAACTTTCGCTGGTCAGAATCAAGGACATTGCGCTCGCTCCAGCACTTAGCCCGCGCGCAGCACGGTCAGTACTTCATCCAGCATTTTCTTGGCATCACCAAACAGCATCCGGTTGTTCTCCTTGTAGAACAGCGGATTGTCGACGCCCGCATAACCCGAGGCCATCGAGCGCTTCATGACGATCGAGGTCTTCGCTTTCCAGACTTCCAGCACCGGCATGCCGGCGATCGGGCTGCCCGGATCGTCCTGCGCGGCCGGATTCACGATGTCGTTCGCGCCGATCACCATCGAGAGATCGGTGTTCGGGAACTCGTCGTTGATTTCGTCCATTTCCGCCACGATGTCGTAAGGCACCTTGGCTTCGGCCAGCAGCACGTTCATGTGCCCAGGCATGCGACCCGCCACCGGGTGGATGGCGAAGTGCACATCCACGCCGCGCTCGCGCAGCAGCTTGGTGATTTCAAACACCGTGTGCTGGGCCTGCGCCACCGCCATACCGTAGCCAGGCACGATGATGACCTTGCTGGCGTTGCGCAGCAGTTCGGCGGTTTCTTCGGCCGACACCGGCTGCACTTCGCCCTGCGGCGCTTCGCTGGAGGCCGTGGTGCCGCCCGCCGTACCGAAACCGCCGGCGATCACGCTGAAGAAGTTGCGGTTCATCGCCCGGCACATGATGTAGGACAGGATGGCGCCCGAAGAGCCCACCAGCGCGCCGGTCACGATCAGCAGGTCGTTGCTCAACATGAAGCCGGTGGCCGACGCGGCCCAGCCGGAATAGCTGTTCAGCATCGACACCACCACCGGCATATCCGCGCCACCAATGGCCATCACCATGTGGATGCCAAAGGCCAGCGCAAGGCCGGTCATGACCAGCAGGAACAGCATGCCGCTGCCGCTCGATTCCACATTCAGGAAAAGATTGCAGAACCAGAGCACCGCCAGCAGGCCGACCAGATTGATGATGTGTCGACCCGGCAGCATCAAGGGCTTGCCAGAGATCCGGCCCGAGAGCTTGCCGAAAGCCATCACCGAGCCGGAGAACGTCACCGCGCCGATGAAGATGCCGATGTAGATCTCGACTTCGTGGATGGTCTTCTCGACGCCAACGAACTCAATCGAGCTGTCGAGATAACTGGTGTAGCCAATCAGCACCGCGGCGAGGCCGACCAGGCTATGCATCAGCGCGACCAGTTCCGGCATTTGCGTCATCTGCACGCGCTGGGCGGCAATGATGCCGACGCTGCCGCCAATGGCCATCGCCATGATCACGGGCACCACGCTGGACACCTTAGGCCCGAGCAGCGTCGCCAGAATGGCGATGGCCATGCCGGCCACGCCATAGGCATTGCCGCGCCGGGAAGTCTCCGGATTGGACAGCCCGCCCAGACTCAGAATGAAGAGAATCGTCGAGGCGATATAGGAAACGGTAACCAGACCTTCACTCATGGCCTTACTCCGAACGACGGAACATGCGGAGCATGCGCTGGGTTACCCAGAAGCCGCCCGTCATGTTGATAGTGGTGAGAATAAGCGCCGCGCCGCCCAGCAGGGTCATCAGCGCGCCAGGCGCTGAAATCTGCAGGATCGCGCCGATGGCGATGATGCTGCTGATGGCGTTGGTCACGCTCATCAAGGGCGTATGCAGGGCTGGCGTCACGTTCCAGATCACCATGTACCCCACGAAGCAGGCCAGCACGAACACCATCAAATGCGCCATGAACGCCGGCGGCGCCACGCTGCCCAGCCAGGCCAGCGCCAAACCGCCGATGCCAAGCACCAGCAGACTCTTGGTCGCGGCCGAAAGCTTGGGCTTGGGCGGTTCGATCGGAGCAGCGGCCGCCTTGGGCGCGGCTTTCGGCGCCGCCGACAGGGTTGGCGGCGGCGGCGGCCAGGTGATGGCGCCGTCCTTGATCACGGTCGCGCCGCGAATCATTTCGTCGTCCATATTGACCACCAGCTGGCCGTCCTTGCCGGGGGTCATTTCCTCCAGCAGACGCAGCAGGTTGGTGGCGTAGAGCTGGCTCGACTGCCGGGCCATGCGGCTGGGGAGGTCGGTGTAACCGACGATGCGCACGCCGTGGCGTTCCACCACTTGCCCCGGCACCGTCAGTTCGCAGTTACCGCCCTGCTCGGCGGCAAGGTCCACGATCACGCTGCCGGGCTGCATGGAGGCCACCATCTCGGCGGTGATCAGGCGGGGCGCGGGCTTGCCCGGGATCAGCGCGGTGGTCACCACCACGTCTACTTCCTTGCACTGTTTGGCGATCATCTCGCCCTGCGCGCGCAGATAGCCTTCGCTCATCACTTTCGCGTAGCCGCCGACGCCGGTGCCCTCTTCCTGATATTCGACCGGCACAAACTCGGCACCCAGCGATTTAATCTGGTCGCCCACTTCGGGTCGCGTATCGGTGGCGCGCACGATGGCGCCAAGGCCGTTGGCGGCGCCAATGGCCGCAAGACCCGCCACGCCGGCACCGATGATGAAGACCTTGGCCGGCGGGACTTTACCGGCCGCCGTGACCTGACCGGTGAAGAAGCGCCCGAAGTTTTGCGCCGCTTCGATAATCGCGCGATAGCCGGCGATGTTCGCCATGGAAGACAGGGCGTCGGCCTTCTGCGCGCGGGAGATGCGCGGCACGCTGTCCATCGCCAGCACGGTGCCCTTGCGGGCGGCGAGCCCTTCGAGCAGCGCGGGGTTTTGCGCCGGCCAGAGGAAGCTGGCCAAGGTGCCGCCTTCGCGCAGCAGGGCCACTTCATTGGGGCCGTCGGCCGCCGGACCACGCACTTTCAGCACGATGTCGGCACTTGCCCAGAGGCTGGCAGCATCCGGCAGGATCTCCACCCCAACCGCCTGATAGGCCTCGTCCGACAGATCGGCGCCGGCACCGGCGCCCTGCTCGATCGCCACGCTGTAACCGAGCTTGATCAGCTTGGTCGCCACCTCCGGGGTGGTCGCCACGCGTTTCTCGCCGGCGTAGGTTTCTTTGGGAATGCCTATGCGCATTCGACGCCTCCTTAGATGCTTCCCGAGGGATGATTGCAGCGCCCTACCATACGCATGCGTATGGAAAAAAACGATGACTTGGTTGAACCTTAGAGACTGATCCCCGGTTTGGCAACCAAAGCCCCCGCGACCGCTGCGGCCCGCACGCGGCGAGGGACAAAGCGGGCCCCGACGGGTTAGCCTCACCGCAGATCTGATCAGAAGCCGCTGCATGTCCCGCGCCCGTCCGTCGTCTGAACTCACCGTGCGCCGGCCGCGCGTCAGGGAACTGGCCGCGTGACGCCCTCCACCCGCCGTCAGGCCCAAATCGCCATCACGCTCTGCGCCTCGGTCTACGGCTTTACCGTCGGTCTGGTCACGCCGCTGATTGCGCTGTTCTTCGAGCATCGCGGCTTCGACGCCGCATTTATCGGTTTGAATGCCGCGATGACGGCCTTTGGCATGATTGGCGTTACGCCGCTGGTGCCCCGGCTGGCGCTGGCCCTCGGGATCAAGCGGCTCATCATTGCCTGCTTCGCCCTCGACGCCATTTGCCTGCTCATCTTTCCGCTCACCAACTTGCCGTGGCTGTGGTTCACGCTGCGGTTTTTGATTGGCGCGGCCAATAACGTGGTGTTTATCGCCGCCGAGACCTGGGTCAACGAAATCGCCGAAGACGGCAGCCGGGGGCGCCTGCTGGCGGTGTTCAACGCGGTGCTGATCATGGCGCTGTCGCTGGGTCCACTGGTCATTCCGCTGGCCGGTGTGGCCGGCCCCTGGGCGTTTGTCGTGGGTGCCGTGGTGATTGCCACCGCCGCCCTGCCGCTGGCTTTTACCGGCGATAGCGCGCCCAGTCTGCACGGCGGCGGCTCGTTAAAGCTGCTGTCGTTTATCTGGATGGCGCCGGTGCTGTGCTGTGGCGTGCTGCTTTACACCTGGCGCGAAACGGCGATGGCCTCGTTCCTCCCGCTCTACGGCCTGCACAGCGGCTTAAGCCTGACCGCGGCCACGTTCAATCTGTCGGCGATGGGGGTGGGCGGCGTGACGCTGGCCTACGGCTTCGGCTGGTTGGCAGATCGCTATCCGCCGATGCGGCTGATTGGCCTGTGCAGCGGCGGCATCGGACTCTGCGCGCTGGCGCTGCCGTGGCTCATCCATGCGCCCGTCGGGCGCACCCTGCTGATGTTCCTGTGGGGCGGGCTCTTCACCGGGCTTTATACGGTGGCGCTGGCCCTCGTCGGGCAGCGCTACAAGGGCATGGACCTGGCGGTGGCGAACATCGCCATCGGGCTCCTGTGGGGCATTGGCGCGTTGACCGGCTCCTCACTCGCCGGTTTTGCGATGACGCTGTGGGATCCGCAGGGACTGCCCGCGCTGTTCGCGTGTGCGGGGTTGGCAGTTGCCCTGCTGGTATGGCGACGCGGGCCGGGGGCGGCCTGAAGGCGCCGGTCACCGCCTTCCGCAGGTCCTGCGCAGGACGCTTGCCCGCTCTACCCGCGCGGCTCTTTCAATCTACGCGGTTGCCTCCGGGAAAATCCCCTCAAGGCCGGCAAGCTCTGTTTTACCTGCCAACAACTCAGCGCGCGAGAGGCCTGAAAGCTCGTGCGGGAACACCAGCCACTCGCCGGTCTCACGCAGGTAGAAGTCGGGTAACAAATCGACCTTGCGATTGGCCGGCTTGTACCAGGGCGCGGCGAGTTTGATCTCTCCAGGGAGGCGCGGCCCGAGTTGCAGGGCAAGCTCATCAAGAAGCGCTTTAAAACTGCGCCCCGAATCGAACACATCGTCGACCAACAGCAGACGGCTCTCAGCGCAAGCATGTTCTAGCACGTAGTGCAAACCATGCACCCGCACGATGCTGGCCTGCTCACCAATGCCGGTATAGCTCGAGGTGCGCACTGCGATGTGATCGGTACTCACGCCGCGATACTCAAAATATTCCTGCACCGCGATGCCAACCGGCGTGCCACCGCGCCATACGCCGATAACAAAATCTGGCCGAAAACCGCTGTCAAAAATGCGCGAAGCCAGCAAAAACGAATCGCGCAACAGATCGCTCGCAGCGATGAAAATCTTGTTCATGTCTTCAATCCTGAGCTATGCAATAACCACGCGCGGTCGCGGCGACGAGGCTTGGGTTTTAACCAAGCGCCATCCGCGCGCTGGCGAGCGCGTTTTATCGCCTGACGAGCCGCCCTTGTCGAGAAGGCCAGACAACGGGGTCGCCTCGCGGGCGGCGGACGGGCACACTATGGGCCACGCGCCTATAGCTCAGTTGGATAGAGTACCTGGCTTCGAACCAGGTGGTCGGGAGTTCGAGTCTCTCTGGGCGCGCCAAATCCTTCTTCAAATTCAACGCGTCATCGCGGTCGCCGCAGCCGTGGACCAACGGTACCTGCAATCCTTCAACCTGCTGAGTTGATGCCCATGAGTAAGGCCCCACCGCCCTGCAAACCGTCGATGCACCGATGCGTCCTCGCCGCGGTGACGGCCTTGCTGCTGTCAGGCTGCTAGGGCTCTGGCCCAAAGCTCCTCAACCTCATGCCGGCGCCGGTGGCCTACACGACAAATGCAGCCCCCTTTGGTAACGAATCTCCGGTAACGGCAAACCCGAACCTGCCGGCATTGGACATGCTCTACGCCACCAACCGGGCCCCCGCTGAACCGCCGTTGTACTACTCGGGCGAGCGCGGCCATCTGGTGCGCGTCGGCACCGCGCACATCGCCTTTGGCGAAACAGACATCGACTGGGAGCGGGCGCGGGAAATCTCCCTCCTGAAAAATCGTCCGGGCAATTTTCCGCTCAAGGTCACCGGGGTAGAGGAATTCGGGATCCTGCCGCAAAGCGTTTCGATCTTTACGCCGCCAGAACTCGCAGATCAGGTTGATGGCGCGGCTGCGCACCGCTTCGCCGAACAGATCGACGCCCGGCTCGCACGCTCACCGGTCAAAGACCTCTACATCTACGTGCACGGGTACAAGGTCAATTTCGAGAATCCCCTGCTGGTCGCCTCGGAGCTCTGGCATTTCATGGGGTACGAAGGCGCCTTTGTGGCGTACTCCTGGCCGTCGACGCCGGCGCGTCTGGCCTACATGAAAGACATCGAAACGGCTCGCCTTTCCGCGCTTCGCCTGCGGAATTTCATCGAGTACGCCGCCCGGAATACCAGTGCACAACGCATCCATATCGTGGGCTACAGCGCGGGTACGCGGCTGGTGCTGATGACCCTCTACGAGCTCGCGCTAGTCCATCAAGCCGACACCGATGCCGGGATTCGCAAGGCCACCAAACTGGGCAACGTGGTGCTGGTGGGCTCCGACGTCGATACCGATCTGTTTGCCAGCTACGCCGTCGACGGCCTGCTACGAGTGCCCGAGCACCTGAGCTTCTACGTATCCCCCGCTGACAAGGCGCTCCATCTGTCGAGCAGGATCTTCGACCACAAGGGCATGGGGCAGATGCTGCCCGATACGCTGGACCCGCGCATGAAGGCATTCGTTGCGGCCTCGCCACGACTGTCGCTGATCGACGTCGAGGGGGCGGCCAACTTCGATTCCGGCAACGGGCACGCTTATTTTCGCCAGAGCCCGTGGGTGAGCAGCGACGTGCTGCTGAGCTTGCGCTACGGCCTCGCCCCCGGACAGCGCGGGCTTGAACAGCGGAGCGATTCGCCGGTCTGGAGTTTTCCGAAGGACTATGTCGCTCGCTCGGATGCGGCATTAATGAGGGTCAATCCAGACTTGGCTCAACGCAAAGCGCAGCATTCAACTGGCCGTGAGTTGAAGGCACCATGAGCAACCATCGCGCGCCGCGGTTGCACTTGCTTTTTATCCTTGCCCTGCTTGGCCTGTCCGGGTGCGCCGTCATCCTGGGCGAGCGACCGATTGGCGGGGGCAAAGGGCGAACGAGCGGCCAAGCAGCAGTGGCACCGGCTGCCGAAGCTGCCCGTAAATCTGGCGATTCTGGCACCGGCCCGGTGGCGCTGCCCGGCGTTGTGCCGGGACACGAGAACGCTGCCGCATTGACCGCCAACAAGCTGCAGAATGAATTGCTGGCATTTACTGACCGGTATCGGGAAGCGGTCGCGGAGGCCTCGGACTGGGGCGCCAGCGACGCCGAGTCGGCCAGCAGTCGTGCGGGCTTCGTCGAACTGAAGGTCGTCTACGTCACAGCCGCGATCACCATCGCCACTGAATCCGAGCCGTTACGCATCCTGCGCGACCTGCTGGTGATGGTCCGGTTGCAGCGGATGGTGTGGTCCGACAACGCCCCGCCCTGGGCGTCTGCCAAATCAGCCGCGCGCATGCAGAAGGCCCTCTCCAGACTTGAGCAGCAGATCATCAAGCTCGCAAAGATGGTCTTCACCGATCAGGATATTGAGACCCTTCACACCCTGACCCAGCAGTGGCGCGAGGAAAACCCCGAGCGACGCTACGTGGCCTTTGTCCGCTTCCACGATCTGGAGGAAACGGAACAAAAGCGGAAGTTTGAATCGCGGATTACTCACAGCGGCCTGCTCGCCCCGATCGACAAAGCCAACGAGGAGCTGGAAGACCTGCGACGCGTGGCCGATCGCGCGCTGTTTCTCGCCAATCACATGCCCATGCTGCTCGAGTGGCAGGCTGAGGCATACCTGCACGGGGCAGTCCAATTGCCGGAAATGCAGTCGTTCTCGCAGGATTTCACGCGCCTGAGCGGGTCGGCCGACCGGTTCTCGAACACCATGGCAGTGCTGCCCGAACGAATTGCGAGCGAGCGCGCTGCGACCTTGCGCGAAATAGCGGCGCTCATCGCTCGCGAACGCAGCACCACGCTGACCCAGCTAGGCGAACAACTCCGCACCGAGCGCAGCGGCCTGATGGCTGATTTGAAATCCGCCTCCGGCGATCTCGGTCCCTTGGTCCAGCATCTGGCGGAAGCGACCGCCAACACCCGTGAGGCTCTAAACATCCTCTCCTCACTGCGCTCGACAACCGCAGAGGGCGAGGATATCGATCTCGAGGAGGCCAACCGCACTGTCGTGAACCTGACCCGCCTCGCGGGCGATACCTCGCAACTCCTGCAGACGCTGCACACCGTGCTGGCCGACAGCGAACACGCCGCAGCGGGCGTCGCGCGGCTGGACGAGCTATTGCAGGCGCACGAACGGCGCCTGTTCCAGTACGGGCTGGCGCTGGTCGCGCTGTTCGGCGGCTTCCTCTGTGTGGCTGCCCTGCTAAACAGAAGACGGATGTCCTGACGCGGTCGCCGAGCATGGCCAAGCGTTTGGGGGCAGAGTAAAAATTCTGAGGAAGGATTTGTATTTTTACGCTGACCCCAGATGTAGGCGCGTTTGCGCTAGGTCCGCTGTCTGCTCGCGAGCTCAACCCGCACCATTTCACGCGCCACATCGCGCATCCTGAAGGCGGCTTGCCAGCCCAGCTTACGCTCGGCGCGCGCCGGATTACCCTGACTCCATTTCAGGTCGGACGGACGTAGCAGCCTGGTGTCGATGTCCACATGCCCACGCCAGTCCAGATCCAGACTGGAAAACACTGCATCGACGAAGGCCTCGAGAGAATTGGCTTCGCCGGTGGCGATGACGAAATCTTGCGGCTCGTCGGTTTGCAGCATCCGCCACATGGCATCGACGTACTCTGGCGCCCAGCCCCAATCGCGCACGATATCCAGACGCCCCAGGGCGAGCCGTTGGGTGCTGCCCAACGCGATGTCGCAGGCAGCGGCAATGATTTTGCGGGTTACGAAACGGGACGGACGCAAGGGTGATTCGTGATTAAACAAAATACCGTTGCAGGCAAAGAGCCCATAGGCTTCGCGGTAATTGGCCACCAGCCAATGCGCAGAGGCCTTGGCCACCGCGTAGGGACTCCGCGGCGCAAACGAGGTGCTCTCGTCCGCCGGCCGGCTCATTTCGCCAAAGCATTCGCTGGAACTGGCGTGATACAGCCGGGTCGGGCGCTTTAGTAGACGAATGGCTTCCATCAAGTTGAGCGCACCCAACAGCATGCTTTCCAGCGTTTCGGCCGGTTGGTCGAAAGACAGTCCGACCGAACTCTGTCCAGCAAGAAAGTAGATCTCGTCGGGCTGGCAGTCGTTGACGACCGAGAAGACGCTGCGGAAATCGTTGGGCGCCATTGAGCGCAGCGTCACTTGCGCGTGGACGCCTAACTGATGAAGGCCGCTGAAGCTCGCGATCTGGGCATCGCGCGAGGTGCCCCAGACTTCATAGCCCTTTTGCAGCAGCAGGCGCGCCAGATAGGTACCGTCCTGCCCGGATACCCCGCAGATCAGTGCTTTCATAGCCGTAACATCGCGTGATAGCCCTTTAATGTCTCTTCTGCGCAGCGCCGCCATGAGAACCTTGCGCAGCGCGCTAATCCTCGTTGCGCGAGTTCCATGCGCTCGTCGTCTGAATTAAGCAGGCGCTCCAGCGTTTCGCGTAGCGCCTCATCGGAGGCCGGATCAAACGAGGCCGCCGCATCCCCCACCACCTCGGGAATCGAACTCGTGTTGCTTGCGACTACCGGGCAAGCCACCGACATCCCCTCCAGCGGGGGAATCCCGAAACCTTCGTACAGCGACGGAAACACGAACACGGCTGCGTGTCGGTAGCAGTCTGCGAGCACCGCATCGCTACCACCTAACTGCCGCACGGCATCCGCAACGCCCAGTTCCTGCAGGCGCGCAAGTTCGTCTACGCCAAACTTGCCGCCCCCAAAACACAAGACCCCGAAATGTTCGCGCAGCCAAGGGGAGGCGGCAAACGCGTTGATCATGCCCCAGAAGTTCTTATAGCCAGGCCGGCGTCCGACAAATAACAGATACGGCCGGTCACCACCGAACAGCCGTCGCCTGAACTCGACGGGACTCGCCGTCTCCGAAAGCCCCTCCATGGAATCGAATCCCAATAGCGTAACGGACACGCGACTTTCGTCCACCGGATAGGTGGCTAGCAAATCACGTTTGGTGTGCTCCGAAATGCAGAAGATATGGTCCGCTTTCTGAACCGCCAGACGTTTCATTTTTGGAATGAAATTACCCGGCGGAAAGTCTTGCGGAAACCGCTCCTGAATAAGGTCGTAGACCGTTACGGCCACCTTGGCCTGCGCTGGTGCCCGCGGGAAAGCGTGGTAATAGGTCTTGTGAACGACCTCTGGCGCGAGGCGTCGCTGCGTGCGTTCACACAGCGCGGCGCCGGCAAGACGGCGCAGCAAGGAGATGCCGCGAGGATTAGCTACCCGTCGGCCGAGCACCATCCCTGCCGGCAGTTGCTCAAGATAGGCGTTGATATGCAAGGGCGCTGCAATCCTGATGTCCAGTTCGCCAAGTCGCGGCAGTTCGGCCGCCACCCCGGCAAAGTAACGGGAGATCCCGCCGTAGGCCTGCACGCCGAAGATCTGGCTGTCGAAGCAAATGCGCATCGTCTCTCTTCCCGCTGGACGTGGGTTTTACGCGGGTCGCTATTGTGTCCTTCAAGCCAAGCAGCGTCTCAATTTAGCGCGCAGCCCGAGCGGACCGGCACCGAAAGCGTTCACAGATTCTCGTGAGGCGCCGCCACAATGTCACCACAACCTGTCGCCCGAAAACCGCCACAAAAAGCAAACTCGCCCAGAGGGTCCGTTCGGCAGTTGGGCACTTCGAGAAAGCCTCTCCTCTGACCAGCGCATCCCGGGCGACGTTAAACGCCAAGGTCAGCTCGGGAAAAATCGCGTGACTTCTGGGTAAACCCAGCGTTCGGCAAATTTGCGCGAAACTGGCAGTGGCGCCACCGAGTTCCCGATGCACTTTCACCTCATCCAGCGTTTCAATCTTTCCCTGAAAAGCCAGACCGCCGACCAACAGCCAGTCACTCGCCATCTCACATCGGAGCGGGACTTTCTCCACCTGCCATTTCCGCATTAGCCCATAGAAAATTCCGTTATCTGAGACCTGCGTATAGTAGGAAAAGACCCTATGCCAAGGCTGGAGAGCGCACACCTGAACCACGCTGCCCAACTCAACCACGGCTCCGTTTCGAATGTACTCAGACCGCCCTCCAACCAGACTGACGTCGGGCGAGACACTTAGTCGCGACAAGCACGCGGCCACATAGCCAACGTCAATCCAATCATCATCTGCAAGCCACATGAAGTATTCGCCTGTGGCCATCCGCAACACTTTGGAAAAATTCCAGATGGGTCCCTGATTATCCTTCGCACGATGGTAACGCAGGCGCGAATCTCGCAGCGAAAATTCCCGGCAAACCCGCTCAGTGTCGTCCACGGAGGCATTGTCAGACACGATAACTTCGATTGCCCGATAGGATTGGCCTAGTACGGAGTCAATCGCGCGGGCCAGCAAGTCACATCGGTTATATGTCGGAATGCCAATTGACACGAGCGGAAGTGGGTTGTTCATAGTCGTTTCGCTTGCCGTTTGGGAACGCACTCAACGGTTTCAATGACGGGGCGCCAGCGCCTATGGCGAACATAGTCTGTGGCGGCATTTCGCACCCTGCAGAACGCGTGCACGATGCTACTGGAAGTTCAGCGCGGGATGGTTAAGCTGCCCGACTTGATCACCCCTCGCAACATCTGTATGCCAAATGGAGTGGACAAGATCGTCGCGATCGTACACAGCGCGCCTGCCACCAGCACAACACCAAGGCTTGCACTGCGATATTCGAGTGCAGTGTCTCGCACGGAATAGAAGACCATGCCCATGACCAGCGTCCCTGTCAGTAGCGGCAGGCCGATATCAAACCGGTACCAGCGAGAGCATTCACCACGCAAAAGACGTCGATGCATCAATGGGACGCCCACCAGGAGGTAGCCCAAGTTGAGCAGCATCCATACCACCGCCGCCGCGATGGGACCGTGATGTGAAACGCTCCAATAGGTTGCTGGCACGAGCAACAGTACCGAAATCAGATTCATATTGATGGCAAAGCGTGTCCATCCATAGGCCAATTGCAATGCGTAAGGCAGGTGCATCAAGGCATTGAACAGCGAGCCAAGCGCGAGAATCGACAATAGCGGCGCAACCTCTGCCGTCAGTTTGGGATCCCCAGTCCACGCGAACATCACCCTATCCGCGAAGAAAGCTAGCACCAACCCTGGCGGAATCGTGATCATGCTCATTAGTTGCGCGTACTGATGATAGTGCGCGGCGATCGTTGATTCGCCGACCTGCGTAACCAATCCCGTCAGGCGGGGATAAATGGCGGTAAACACCAATGCGGCCAACGCGCTCAGGGTCATGGAAAGCGAGCTGGCTAGCGAGTAACTGCCGAACTGCGCCAGCGACAGCATGCGCGACAGCATGAGCTTGTCGACCTGGGTTAGCAGCGTCGCCAGCGCGGTGATAAGCAACATGCCGCCGGCGAATTGCCAGATCCCTGCTAGCGCTCTCAGTCTGGGCCTGGCGGGTGGATTCACGTTGGGCAAATAAGAAAGCAACCGTGCCCGCAACACTGCCGCTTCTATCAGCGTCAGCAGACACTGGTAGAGAAAAAACGCTTCAATGCTTGATGAAAGCCAGTGCAGCACGGCCAACACGCCGACCGCGCGCAGGGTCGCAAAGCCTGCCACGCAGGCGTTCAACCAAACCTGATTCTGCAAGCCGTTGATCGCCCCTTTGTACAATCCTGCCAGCCACCTGAACGCGATCAACCATGCGATCAGCATCAAGGCCGTTGTAAGTGATGACAAATTGATCTGGCTGGTCTGTAACCAAGCGCTCGCGATCACGCCAGCTAACGCCATGAGGCCCAAGGCGATGAGACCGGCTATCACCAGGAAGGTGGTTTCTATCGACGTGAATATTTCGCAGATGTCTCGCGGCTGATGCTGCCCGGCCGCGTAGCGTGCCATTTCTCTGGACAGGGTTGGGGTGAGTCCCATATCCAGCGCCGCGAGCCAGCCCTGCAAGAGCGCGAAAAATCCAATCAGGCCATAGGCCTCCATGCCTAGATATTTGATGTAGAGCGGAATAAAGGCCAGAGAAACAACAGCGACCCAGCCTTGGCCCACAAAATTGGCGATGAGGTTGTGTCGAATATTCATAGGCGTTAAGCGATTGAGCAGGCCGCGTTTTCAGCGGAACTGCGGCAGGGGACTACCACCAAGGCTCAAGCAATCGTCTGGCAAAACGCAGCGAGGCGACTAACGCACACGTTTCAGAAATCCGTCTGGCGCGACCGTGACCAGCAATTTCTGCTGGATAGCCTGTTCTATTTCGAACTGTGGATTCGCCTCCAGAAACACCCGGACCGCACTCTTCGGGCTATTGCCCGGCCCCCAGGGCCGGTCGGGGTAAAGCGCGGCCGGCAGGTCCTCCACCACCGTATCAAACACGACGCAATAGCTTTCGGGTGTAACGAATGGCGCGTAAGCGCAGAGTTCAGCCAGCACGTGTTCGTGCGTGTGATTACTGTCGAGACAGACCATAACGGACTTTTTATGCCGCACCACGTCCGCAACCTGACGGACAATCGCCGGATCAACGCTGGAACCCTGAATCATCCGGATGCGTCGCGCCATGGGGTGGGCCTCGATCGCGACGCGATTGTGCTCGCGGATATCAATATCGATTCCGATGAGCTCGGCATCTGCCGGACCGCCGCAGATCGCGTTTAATTCGAGCATTGAGGCTGAAAAAATCAGAGAGCCGCCATGGGCAATGCCGGTTTCGATAATCAGATCCGGCTGGACTTTCCACAGTAGTTCCTGCATCGCCACGATATCTTGCGGATATTGAATAATGGGTCGACCCAACCAGGAAAAGTTGTATGAATACTTGTGACGGATCGTGTCGACCATCCAGTCTCTGGACCTTTGCCTGAGTTGGTCATCTTCCGCCTGCGCCGCAATGTTCTGGGCAACTTCTTCCGCAAAGGTCCGCGACTGCTCGCTCATGATGATTCGTCCGATTTAGAGTGATAAGCCAGCGAAGCGTCACCTGCGGCGGGCAGGCGTGCCGATCTGGGTGGGCTAAATTGCGTTGCTGTCGCCAGTCGGAGCCGTCGCGCTCGGGTCGAGATGCGCCCCGTCGTCAGGCTACTCAGCGCTGACTGGGCGAGCGTCACCACACGTGCAATCCGGGCACGAACGTCACTAGCCGCCCGCCCCACTCCGCGACCCAGGCAATTTCCTCGGCCACTTCGTCGCGCAAATTCCACGGCAGGATGGCGACGTAGTCCGGTTTTCGTTGACGCAGCCAGTCTGGGTCGCCAATGGGGATCCTGCTCCCGGGCAGGTAGCGTCCTTGTTTCTGCGGATTCTTGTCGACGACAAACGACAAAAGATCGGGCTTAACGCCGGCGTAGTTCAGCAAGGTGTTGCCCTTGGCGGCCGCGCCATAGGCGGCCACTGTCTTGCCGGCCTTGTGAGCCTCGAGCAAAAACGCGAGGCAATCGTTCTTGATGCGGTTCGCCAGTGTCTGGAATTTCGCGTAAAACGCGCTGGACTCCAGTCCAAGCAACCGCTCCCGTGCCAGCATGTCGGCCACCGAGGGCTGCACGGGTTGGCGGCCACTACCGGTGCGCTGCGCAAACACGCGCAGACTGCCGCCATGGGTGCTCAAGGCCTCGAGATCAAACACCTGCAGTCCGTTGCGCTCAAGGATGCGCGTGACGGCCAGCGCCGAGAGATAAGAGAAATGTTCGTGGTACACGGTGTCGAACTGACGCTCCGCGACGAGTTGCGCAAGGTGCGGAAACTCAAATGTCACCACGCCTTGCGGTTTCAGCAGTGCGGCGATCCCGGCGACAAAATCGTTGATGTCTGGCACATGCGCCAGCACGTTGTTGGCGACGATGAGATCCGCAGCCCCACCCTCGCCCGCCAGTCGCTGGCCAAGCGCCCGCCCCAGAAAGTTCTCGACGATCTCGATGCCCTTCGCGCGCGCCGCGTTGGCGGTGCTGGCGGTGGGTTCAATGCCCAGACAGGGAATGCCGCGCTCGCGCACAAACTGCAGCAGGTAGCCATCGTTGGCAGCCACCTCCACCACCATCGCCCTGGTAGTCAGTGCAAAACGCTCGACCATGGCCTCGACATAGCGCGCGGCGTGGCGCACCCAGGAGCTCGAATACGAGCTGAAATACACGTAATCCTCGGCGAACAACTCGGCGCGGTCCGCGTAATCAATGGTCTGCACCAGCCAGCAGGTCGTACACACTTTGACCTGTAGCGGGTACCACTTTTCCGGCCGCAACAAGGACTCGGCAGTCAGCAAGGCATTCGATGGCGGCGCGCTACCGAGATCGAGAAAATCCAGCGCGAGCGGTGTTCCGCAGTGGCGACAGTTCACAGTTCAATTCCAGCGAAGTCAGGGCGTAGCGGCGAGAAAGCGCTGTCTCTCGCCGAGCGTTCGGTGATGGTCAGCGGCCACGCGATAGCAAGACGCGGGTCGGTGGCGGACAAGCCGCATTCTGCGTGCGGCGCATAAGGGACGCTGTGCAGATAGAGCAGTTCGCAGTCTGTGCTGAGCGTCTGAAAGCCGTGTGCGAAGCCGGCTGGAATCAGGAGGGCCCGTAGATTGTCTGCCGACAGCCGCTCGGCATGCCATTGCAGGAAAGTGGGCGAGCCCCGCCGCAAATCGACCGCCACGTCGAAAATCTCGCCCTTCAGGCAACTTACCAGCTTGTACTCCGCATGCGGTGATTGCTGGAAGTGCAAGCCGCGGACTGCGCCGCGCGCCGTGGTGACGGTATGGTTGATCTGGGCCACCGGCCCGGGCCAGCCAAAGGCGCGCATTTCATCGGCACAGAACAGGCGCGAAAGAAAACCACGCGTGTCACTGTGGCGCTGCCGCTCGAGCCTTATCAGGCCGCTCAGCGGCGTGTTCGCGGTCGTAAAACGACTCATCTCACCGCCCCGTAAGCCAGCAGATCGGACTCGCACAGCGCGCGCGCGCAGCGGCCTTCGGCATAAGCCCGGTACCAGCCGATGGTTCTGTCGATCGCCTGTTTCAGCGGCCATCGCGCTTCGAGGCCAAGTTCGAGGCGGGCGCGGGTCGGATCAAGCGCCAGCCACTGAGCCTCGTGCGGATCACTGACATCCTCGGCGTAGAGGACTTCCCCTTTTTGATAGGCCGCAACGGCCAGATCAACCACCGTGCGCACCGATGCCGCCTGCTCGGCCACCGGGCCAAAATTGTAGGCACCGACAAGACCAGGGCGCGCGGCAATTTGCTCGGCGAGCAGCAGGTAGCCCCGTGCCGGCTCCAGCACGTGCTGCCACGGTCGCAGTGCCTCCGGTTTGCGGATTTTGAGCGCATCACCCGCAAGCCAGGCCTTGATAGCGTCTGGAATCAGACGGTCCTCAGCCCAATCACCGCCGCCAATGACATTGCCAGCCCGCGCCGTGGCAACCGCCACGCCCTGCTCGCGCAAAAACGAATCACGGTACGAGGCCACCACAATTTCGCAGGCCGCTTTGCTCGCGCTGTAGGGGTCATGCCCGCCTAGTGGATCGGTTTCCTTGAAGGGCGCATGTCGCACCGCATCGTTGCGGTAGACCTTGTCGCTGGTCACCACCACCGCCGCTTGCACCGAAGGCGTGTAACGCAGCGCCTCCAGCAAATGCACGGTGCCCATCACGTTGGTATCGAAAGTGTTAACCGGCTCGCGATAACTCCGCCGCACCAGCGCCTGCGCTGCCAGATGGAACACGATTTCGGGCTCACTCGCCGCTACCAGTGCGCGCAGGGTAGCAGCGTCACGCAGATCACAGAGATGACTTGTCAGCAGTTCCTGAAGGCGGGCCGCTGCAAACAGGTTGGGACTCGTGTCTGGCGGCAGGGCGATGCCCGTGACTTTCGCACCCAGCATGATCAGCCACTGGGCGAGCCATGCGCCCTTGAAGCCGGTGTGGCCGGTCAGCAACACCCGCCGACCGCGCCAAAACGCGGCCGTGGGCATCAAGTCCAGGTCTTCCATGGGGCCTCGCCGGACTGCCACAGATCTTCCAGCAGATTTTTGTCGCGCAGGGTATCCATCGCTTGCCAGAAGCCGCCGTGACCGTAGGCCACCAGTTCACCCGCCGTGGCCAGAAGCGGCAGCGATTCCGCTTCCCAGCTGCTCGAATCTCCCTCGATGAAATCGATGCAGCGCGATGACAGCACAAAAAAGCCGCCGTTGATGGTCCCGCCATCGCCACGGGGTTTCTCGGCAAAGCCGGTCACCACGCCGTCTTCCAACTGCAAGGCGCCATATCGCCCAGGCGGCTGGACCGCGGTCACCGTGGCCATCCGACCGTGAGCCTGATGGAAAGCGAGTTGCGCCGAGAAGTCGACATCAGCAACCCCGTCGCCATAGGTGAAGAAGAATGGTTCATCACCCGCCAGAAAATTCGCAACGCGTTTGAGACGGCCGCCGGTCAAGGTGTGCTCGCCGGTATCGACCAGCGTGACGCGCCACGGCTCGGCTTTTTGCTCGTGCACCTCCATGTGGTTACGCGCCATGTCAAAGGTGACGTCCGACATATGCAAAAAATAGTTGGCGAAGTACTCCTTGATGACGTAACCCTTGTAGCCGCAGCAGATGATGAATTCGTTGACGCCGTGTGCGGCATACATCTTCATGATGTGCCACAAAATGGGCTTGCCGCCGACTTCAATCATCGGCTTTGGCTTAAGGTGGGTCTCTTCCGAGATGCGAGTGCCAAGGCCGCCAGCAAGGATGACTGCCTTCATGGCTCAGCCCGCCGCACGCGGCTCGTGTCGGCGGACGCTCCCGCTATCGACAGATTAGATGTCATGAAAGAGATCCTCAAAAAAGTAGGCCATTGCGATGGTCCTGTGCCCGGGTGTTCCTGAGGGCAAGACTCCCCGGCGTCACGAATGCGGGCAAAGATGCCACAGCGTGCAATATGCCGGTCAAAGACCCGCCCGACGCGCTGACTGGGGGCAGGCTAATACACCCCATCGGGCACACAGTTCTAGCCGATCGCACAGGCTCAATCACTCGTTACGCAGGCCGACACAGCGCAGACGCGGACCGGCCATCTCGCGGATTTCTGACAGGTACATGGGATTCATCACGTAGACGACACTGCCATCCGGCAAGGCAGGCAGCGCCTCCGCTGGCGATTGCACCCGCAACCCGGTGCCGGGCAAATAGCGTCCCTGTTTGGCCGGATTGATATCAATAACCACCTCCACGGAATGCCCCGCGCGTTGGCATAGCAGCGAAAAGATAACCCCTTTTGACGCGCCTCCCCAGATCGCGGTTACCGCGCCTTGTGGCTTCCGTCGGAGTGAAATCCGGCCAAAATCCGCCGGCAAGACCAGTGGCTTGCCGACCGTTTTGCGCGGCGGCCGCAAGCTCGCCAATTCAACCACCACGCCCAGATATTGTCCGCCAAACAGGCGTTCGGCATGCAGCACCGTCCCGAACATGCCCAGCAAGTTCGGCAGACGGAAGTAGTTCACGTGCTCGTAGAACACGTCAAACCAGGCGCGTTGGTCAAGGATCCAGTCGAAGCAGGGAACCTCAATGTAGAGCAGGCCACCGCCCCCATTAGACTGCTGGATTGTCTGCAGAAACGCGTAGGGGTCCCGCACGTGTTCAAGCACGTGCCGCATGATCAAGCCGCCTGCACGGATATTTTCTCCGGCGCTGAAGTAGCGGCGATGAATAAGCGGATTATCGCCCTCGTAGCTCGGATCAAAGCCTGAGATCTCGCTTCCACGCGCCGCCAGCATGTCGAGGAAGAAGCCTTTACCGCAGCCAATTTCGATCAACCCAGCTTTTCCCAACCGGGCTTCCACCAGTTCGGCGACCGCATGCAGATGGTCCCTGAATGCCGGACTTACCCCCTGCTCGTTCTGATAGTCACGGTCATACACCATCAGCGCAGGGTCGAATGCGGCGTTGTGAACCAGGCCCGTCAGTTCGTCCTCGACGAGTTCGATATCGCCGCGGGGACAGGCAAGGGCATCAGCCGCCGTGGCATACATCCGGTTCTGAAAAACCGGAAAATCGCGCTGACGATAAAGAACCTGCTGCCCGGTTTCGCGTTCGGGCGCGCTTGTTTCACTCACGCGGGCGCCCTCACCCCGACCACGCAGGGTGGATCGAAGCCGTTGTCTGGCCGGGCGCCAAACCGCAGGAGGTCACGGCGCTTGTAGTTATCCGCGATACCTTCAGCCAGCGCGCGCACCGTAATGCCCTCTCCTGAGCAGATATTCAGCGGCCCCTGAACCCGCCCCAGCGTCGCCGCCACGAGTTGTTCGGCCGCCTCACCGACGTCCAGAAAATCACGAACCTGTGCACCGCTGGTCAGCGCCACGGGTTCGCCGGCGCGCAGCTGCGCGTGCAGGTAGGGCACCAGACGCTGGGGATTCTCGCCCTCACCATAAAGGTAAAACAGCCGCCCCCAGAGAAACTCTACCGACTGTGTCGCGAGCCATTGCGCCAGGGTGACAAAGGCAGCGACCTTGCAGGCCGCATAGGGGGTCGCCGGCCGCAGAGGCGTATCGGTGCTCAAGTAGCCTTCAGGCTGACCGTAGGCCAGGTCGTATTCAAAACAGGTGCCGACGCCCACAAAGCGCCTGACACCAGCATCTGCAGCCCCGCGCGCCAGCGTGAGCGTGCCTTGCAGGCAGTCCAGATTGCGCGGCGACTGAAGGTACTCGCCAGGCTTCGCGTACCAGGCCAGGTGGAGCACGGTGTCGATCCCTGCGCAGGCGCTTCGCCACCAGACGGCGCTTTCCTGAAACAGGTCGTCGGTGCTGATTAATTCGACCAGCCCGGCGAACTCGCCAAGACGAGCTGCAGTGCCCGACCGGATTACCACCGTCACAGCAACCCCGCGCACGAGGAGTTGGCGCAACACGTGGCGGCCGACAAAGCCTGTTGCGCCGGTCAGCAATATTCGTTTGTGAGCGATGTTCGTCACCAGGTCCGGCCACTCAACACGTGAGGCGCCGACGGGGTCGTCGCCGCGCCCGGCATGCCAAAAACAATGAACGGGCTCTGTCGATACATACGCTCGTCTCCAGTCGCTGGCACGGGGCCATGCTTCTCGCTGCGCTGCTTGCTTCGGGCAGCTGGCTGGTCGCGGCGGGCGTCAGCGGCGAACCGCCCTCGTCTTCATTTATCCCGAGCCACCTACCCCTTGCGGACCGCCGTCAGTGCCACCCCGCTCGCCACCAAGGCCTCAACCTCGGCCGCCGAGTACCCAAGCTCCGCCAACACCGCAGCGGTATCTGCCCCAAAAGTCTTCGGTTTGCTGCGCGGACTGGCCGGCGTACGCGAGAGCTTTACGGGATTGCCCACGTTTCGCCAGCCGTCTTTCTCCCACACCATGCCGCGATGCCGGGTGTGCGGATGTTCCATCACGTCTGGCACTTCCAACACCGCGCCCGAGGGCACGCCGTTTTCCATCAGCTCGACCGAAAACGGCTCGCCGTCGCGGTCCTTGGTCAGTTCGCGCAGTTCGGCTTCCAGCGCGGGCTTGTTGGCGACGCGGTCGGCATTGGTCTTGAAGCGCGCGTCGTCCGCCAGTTCGGGCTTGCCGAGCAGCTGACAAAGCTTGCGGAACTGCCCGTCGTTACCGGCGCCGATCACGATGTTGCGGCCCTTGGTGGGGAAGTTGGCATAGGGCGCGAGATTGCCGTGACTGTTGCCATGGAGCTTTGGCTTCACGCCGCCCACGAAATAGTTGGGCGCGTGCGGCTGATGCAGCGCGATCGCGCTGTCGTAGAGCGTGGCATCCACGAACTGTCCCTTGCCGGAACGGGTGCGTTCGTACAGCGCCATCAGAATGCCGATGCAGGCGTTCATGCCGGTGGAAAGATCGACCACCGGCACGCCGATGCGCACCGGCCCGCTGTCGGGCGAGCCGTTGACCGAGACCAGACCTGTAGAGGCCTGAATCATCGCGTCGTAGCCCGGGAAACCGCCCAGCGGACCGTCGGCACCAAAACCGGACACCCGGGCGTGAATCAGCCGCGGAAACTGCTGCGACAGCGTGTCGGCATAGCCAATGCCCCACTTCTCCATCGTGCCGGTCTTGAAGTTGTCGATCAGCACGTCGGCCTCAGCCAGCAGTTTGAGCAACACCTCGCGCCCTGCCGGCACCGACAAGTCCAGCGCAATCGTGCGCTTGTTGCGGTTGATGCCGGAAAAATAGGCCGAGATCCCCTCGGCATCAAAGGGCGGGCCCCAGCCGCGGGTTTCGTCGCCCTGCGGCGGCTCTACCTTGATCACTTCGGCGCCGTGATCCGCCAGCATCTGTCCGCAGTAAGGCCCGCCCAGTACGCGCGACAGGTCAACGACCTTGATGCCTTCCAATGCTCCACTCATCAGTCAAAACTCCTGCCCGGCGGCGCGCCGGCTAAGATCAAATCAAAGGCGAGTTCTGCGGCAAGCCCAGCAGAATGCGCCCGTACATTTCCAGATTGGTGCTGTGAGTCAGAATGCCGTGCAGGGCGGCGGTGTTCACATCACGCCAGATTCGCTGCAGGGGATTGGACTCGGCGAAAGCCGAGCCGCCGCTGGCATGCAGCAGCGTATCGACCGCCTGTTTGGACAGATGGGCCGCGCGGCTGCAGTCCATGCGGATGCGCGCCCGCGCCGCCAAATCGAGCGCCGTACCGCTGTACATGGCGCGGTCAATGTCGTCGGCCGCGCGCCCGGCGTGCATGTGCGCGGCGTCGATCAGCATGGCGGCCTCGGCCATCTGCATATGCGTGACCGGGGCGTCGGTCTGGCGCTCGTAAGTGGTGTACTGAATGCCGCGCGTCGGCAGCGTCTCGGCTACCGCCTCCAGCGCCGCGCGCGCCAGCCCCAGCGGCGGCCCAATCAGAATAATCACCAGCACCGGCATGAACGACGCGCGATACAGCGGCTCAATGCCGCCGTGCTCGGTCGGATAAATGCCCTCAATGGCCTGCGTCAGCGACATCACGCGATACGCCGGCACAAACACCTCGTTGGCAACCAGCGTATTGCTGCCGCTGCCGCGCATTCCGGTGGAATGCCAGGTGTCATCGATCGATAAATCCTGCATGGGAAACAGCGCGAGACCCTGATCGACCATATTGCCCGCCTCGTCCACCACCGGGATGCCCAGCGTCGCCCACTGCGCGTGCAGACAACCCGAGGCCCAGGGCCAGCGGCCGCTGACCACAAAACCGCCCTCGACCTTGCGCGCCGTGGATCGCGGCGCCACGACCGCCGCCACCCGGGCGTCCGGATTGGCGCCGAACACTTCCTGCTGTACCCGCTCCGGATAGAGCCCGATGACCCACGAGCACATATTGGTCAGCGCGGTCACCCAGCCCGTCGAGCCACAGGCGCGGGCAATTTCGCCCGATACTGCTATCGCCGTGCGCAAGCCGGCTTCATGTCCTCCGAAGCGGCGCGGCGTCGAGACCCGCAACAGGCCGGCCTCGCGCAGCGCCTCGATATTGGCGTCGACGACACGGCGACCGGCCTCGGTGTCCGCAGCGTTGGCCCGGATCAGCGGAAACAAGTCGCGCGCGCGGGCGACCAGCGGCGACTCTTCCAGCGCAGCGGCGTGCAGGGCAAGGGGCTCATGCAGGCTCATCAGACGGCATCCTCTCAAGATTGCAGATGCGCGCATTGTGGGCCGAGCGGGCAGGCGCTGAACAGCACGCCGTCGCCGCCCTGATCCCGCCTCGCGCTGGCGCATTAACGCGCCCGACTGCACCATTCACACCTTGGCTCACGCCCGTGGAGACACCTCGATGCCCGCCGCCTTCACCCGTCGTCGCTTTTTGCAGGCCGTCGCCGGTAGCGCGAGCGTCGGCCTGCTGGGCGCCTGCGGCCATGAGGAGCCCTTGCTGCGGGTGGGCTCCAATCTGTGGCCGGGCTACGAACTGATGTATCTGGCCGAAAGCCTGAAACTGCTGGATAGCCGGCGCATCCGGATGATCAGAATGCCGTCCGCCACGGTGGTCATGCAGGCCCTGGCCGGCGATCTGATCGACGCCGCCGGGCTGACGCTGGACGAAGTCCTTACCGCCAGCGCTAACGGGGTGAAACTTGCGGTAGTAACGGTCATTGACCAGTCGCTGGGAGCCGATGCGGTCATTGCGCGCCCCGAATTGACCTCGCCCGGCGCCCTGCGGGGCAAGCGCATTTGCGTGGAGAAAACCGCGGTAGGCGCCATGATGTTGCATACCTTCCTGCGCCAGACGGGTCTGACGCCAGCCGATGTCACGCTGATTTACGCCACGGTGGACGAGCACCTCGGCCTGTACCAATCAGGCAAAGTCGATGCGGTCGTCAGCTTCAACCCGGTGGTTCCTCAGTTGGAATCACTGGGCGGCGTCCGGGTCTTCGACAGCGCGAGCATGGGCGGCCAGATCCTTGACTGCCTCGCCGTCACCGAGCGCGCGCTGGCGCAAAATCCGCTTGCCCTCCGCGAACTGGTCAAAGCCTTCTTCGCCGCCCGCGCGCGCTTCAAGCAGGACGTCGCCGCGGTGACGCCGCTGCTCGCCGCCGGCCTTGAAATCACGCCCGACGTTTTACCCGCCGCCTATGAGGGCATCGACCTGCCGGATCTGGCGGCCAACCGGCTGTGGCTGGAGGGCACGTCCCCGCGGCTTGAACAGTTAGCGGCTATCGTCCGCGACATCATGCTCGACGCGCGCCTGCTGGACGCCACGCTTGACGTGAAGGGCCTGGCCGTGTCGCGCTTTCTGCCTGCGGCCACCGGCTGATGCGGCTCGATTTTCGGCGACTCGGCTCGCTACGCTTCGCCGGCCCGGCGCTGCTGTTTTTGCTGTGGATTGTGGTAGCGCTGATGTCTATCAGCATCGCCCGGCAGGACTACCGTCACGAGGCCATCAGTCAGACCGAGCGGATGGCGCGTCAGGTCGGGGCCCGGCTGATCCGCTACGCCGAGCGGTATGCGGTCAGTGACCCCCGTCTGGTGCGCGAGGAACTCTCGCTCATCAGTTCAGAGCCTTCGCTGATCGAGGCAGTGGTCGTTGACGGGACAGGCGCTGTCCTGTTTGCGAACAACCGGGCGCTCATCGGACAGCCCTATCCTGAGCTCGAAACCGCCACCGGCCGGGCGCTGCTCGAACAGGCGCTCGGACGCCGTCTGGCGCAGGTGGCGACCGATGTCGAAGAGGCTATGGCGCTCCGCTTTGTTGGCGCTTATCAGCCGCCGCCGGACTCGCACGAACTCCGGGCCGATGAACGCGGCGCGGTGTATTTACGCTACGACCTTGGGCCGGGTCTGCGCGAAGCGACCCGCCACGCCTTCCTTGAGCGGCTGCCCGACATTCTGATGATGATCGTGGTCACCGGTCTGGCCCTGCTGCTCAGCCGTCGACATATCGTGGAACCGCTGGACCGGATCGCGCGTTCCGCGGCGGCGGTCAAAGCGGGACACTTCGAGCACATCGAGGCGGCGGCAGGGTCGACCGAAGTCCGCAACCTGGCAAACGCCTTCAACGAGATGACCGCGCAGATTGCGCGCCAACTGCGCGAGCTCTCGGGACAGACCGAACACCTGCGGGCCGTCCTCGACAACATGCACGACGGCGTGCTGGTCACCGACGATCAGGGGCGGATCACGCTCTTCAGCAAGGCCGCCGAGGCCATCTTCCTGCACAGCCCGGGGCAGGTGCTGGGCCAGCACTACAGCCTGTTGCTGGATCCGCAATCCGACAGCCGGCAACAGCTGCGCAAGGTGCTGGAAGAGCACCATGGCTCGACTTACGGCACGGCGGTCGAACTCACCGGGCTGCGCCGCGACCGCAGCCGCTTCGCGATGGATAACCGTATCGCGAGTTTCCTGGTTGACGGTAAGCCGATGTACGTCAGCGTGGTGCGCGACATCACCGAACGCAAACTGGTGGAAGCAGAACTGAGCCAGCATCGCCATCATCTGGAAACGCTGGTCAGCGACCGCACCCGCGAACTGCAGAGCGCGCGGGAGGCTGCCGATGCCGCGAACGCGGCGAAGTCCGCGTTTCTGGCCGCGATGAGCCACGAAATCCGTACGCCCATGAACGGCGTGATCGGTATGCTGGATGTGCTCGCCCAGACCAGCCTGCAGTCCGATCAAATGGAAATGCTGGGCGTGGTGCGCGACTCCGCGCAGGCGCTGCTCGGCATCATCAACGACGTGCTGGACTTCTCGAAGATCGAGGCCGGCAAGCTGGACGTGGTGTCAGAGGAATTTGTCCTCGACGACCAGCTGGAGCAGGTGCTGACGCTGATGGACCACTTCGCGCGTCGCAAGCGCGTCGACCTCAACCTCATGCTGGATCCGGCCCTGCCCGAACTGTTGCAGGGCGATTGTCTACGTCTGCGTCAGGTGCTGAACAACCTGCTCAGCAACGCGATCAAGTTCTCCAGCCAGCTGCCACGTCCCGGCCAGGTTGATGTAGCGATTACGGTGGCGCGTATCGAAGACGCAGATTGCTGGGTCAACTTCAGCGTCCGCGACAACGGCATCGGCATGCGCCCCGAAGCGTTTGCCCGCCTGTTCAATTCCTTCGAGCAGGCCGACGCCTCGACCACCCGCCGCTATGGCGGTACCGGCCTTGGGCTCGCGATCGTCAAGCGGCTGGTCGACCTGATGGGCGGTCAGCTGTCGGTCGAAAGCACGCCGGACGTCGGCAGCGTGTTCGTCGTGAGCTTGCCCTTTACCGTCATTGCGCCTTCGGCGGAGCCGCCGCTCAGCGGCCTTGATTGTCTGGTCGTCGGGCCGGACGACGCGGTGACCGCGCGCTACGTGGCCTATCTCGCGCAGGCCGGCGGCCAGCTGCGACAGGTCCCCGACATCGAGCAGGCGCTGCAGCTTCGCGATGCCCATTTGTGGGTGGTGGTAAACGCCAACAACGAACTCCCGGAGGCCACGCTGCTCGCTGCCGCCAGGCTCGCGGTGCCGACCGGCACCCGCATGCTGGTGCTGGAACACGGGCATCGGCGGCTGCCGCGGCGGGCCGCCGAGGGCCTCATGCTGGTCGACGGGAACGTCATTACCCGCCGCAAGCTGGCGAGTCTGGTCGCGCGCCTGGGTGGCCTGCAGCCCGAGCCGCAGGCCCTGACGCTAAACGCCGGTACCGGGCATCAGACCCTGCTCTCCCGTACCGAGGCGCTGGCGCTGGGCCGCCTGGTGCTGGTCGCCGAAGACAACGAAATCAACCAGACCGTCATCCGGCGTCAGCTGGGGCTGCTGGGCTGCGCGGCCGATGTCGCCGTCAATGGCCGCGAAGCGCTGCAGATGTGGCAACAAACGCGCTACCCGCTGGTGCTGACGGATCTGCATATGCCGGAGGTCGACGGCTATCAGTTCACCACCGCCATCAGGGCCGAGGAAGTCCGCCTCGGGCGCCCCCGTACGCCGATCATCGCGCTGACCGCCAATGTCCTGAAGGACGAAGCAGCGCACTGTCTCACCGTCGGCATGGACGGCTACGCGACCAAGCCCGTGCCCTTGCCCGAACTGCAACGCCTGCTCGAGCAATGGCTGCCGGCCTTACCCGGCCTGTCGGACGCCGCGAGCAGCCCGCCCAGCGACAGTGCCGTGCATCTGGATCTCACTGTGCTGCGCGGTCTGGTCGGCGACGACCCGGACACCCTCAACGAATTACTGACCGACTTCCGCCATTCCACACCGGCCACCGGCGAGACCTTGCGCGAGCTGTCAGCAGCCGGGCAGCTGGCCGAACTCGGACGCGCCGCCCACCGCTTCAAATCTGCCGCGCGGAGCATTGGCGCGCTGGCGCTGGGTGCGGCTTGCGAAGCGCTCGAACAGGCGGCTAAAGCCGGAGACGAAGCCAAGGCAGGGCCGCTGCTGGCCTGCCTGCTCGGCGAACTCGCCACCGTCGAGGCCGAACTCGACCGCGCGCTCGGGGCCCGCTGAGGAGACTCCGCCAATGGCCGATAGCGTCCAGATGCAGATTCTCATCATTGATGACGAGCCCTTCCTGTTGAAGCTGATGCGCGGGATGTTGCGGCGTCTCGGCTACGCGGACGTCCTCTGCTACGAGCAGGGCGAAGCGGCTTTGGCCGCGCTGGCCGCGGGGGAAGTGGCACCGCAGGCGATCTTGCTCGACATCAACATGCCGGGCATCGACGGCGTGGCCTTCGTGCGTCAGCTCGCCGAGCGCGGGTTCAGCGGCGGCATCGTGCTGGTCAGCGGCGAAGACGAGGCGATGGTGCGCGCCACCTCGATGCTCGCCAGCGTGCGCGGGCTGAACGTGGCCGGCGCCCTCCGCAAGCCACCCCAGCCGGAACTGCTCTCGCCCTTGCTGGAGCAATGCCGGGACCTCGCCGCCCGCACCCGTCGGGACGGTCCGGCAGGCGCGTCGCCGCGCTACTCGCCGACGCGCGTCGCCGCAGCCATCGCGCAGGGCGAACTGCGAAACGTCTATCAGCCCAAAGTGCTGACGGCCAGCGGCGAAGTGGTCGGCGTGGAAACCCTGGTGCGCTGGCAACATCCCGAAGACGGTCTGGTTGCGCCGGCATTTTTTGTCGGCATCGCAGAAGAACACGGACTCATCAACGCGCTAACCCATTGCGTGTACGGCGAGGCCGCACGGCAGAGCCGGGCATGGCAACTGGCCGGGCTGTCGCTGAAGGTGGCGGTCAACCTGTCGATGGACAATCTCGCCGAGGTCAACAGCGCCGACATCATCATCAACGAGGCGCTGGCTGCCGGAGCCGACCCCGCCATGCTGGTGCTGGAAGTGACCGAAAGCCGTCTGATGCTCGATCTCGCCACCGTGCTGGACGTGCTGGCGCGGCTGCATCTCAAGCGCTTCCGCTTGTCGATCGACGACTTCGGTACCGGCCATTCCTCGCTGGTGGTGCTGCGCGATCTGCTGTTTGACGAATTGAAAATTGACGCCGGATTCGTCCACAACGCCTGGCGCAACGAGCGGCTGGCATCCTTCTTCCGCGCGAGTCTCGATCTGGCCCGACATCTGAAAATGGAAGCGGTGGCCGAAGGGGTGGAAACGCGCGAGGACTGGGACTTCGTGCGTGCCAGCGGCTGCCACGTCGCGCAGGGCTATTTCGTGGCCCGGCCAATGCCGGCGGAGGCGATTCCGGGCTGGATCGCCGACTGGCGCGCGCGTCTGCTGAACGAGCGCCTGCTCGACTAGCGGGCCTTGCGTCCCTTGCCGGCAGGCTGGGCTTTCTGCAAAGGCAAGGCGGTTTTATAGCGCACCTGTTTGAGCGCAAAGCTGGAGCGGATTTTCTCTACCTCCGGCATCGGCGAGAGTTCCTCGATGATGAAACGCTCCAGCGCCCCGATGTCCGGCACCGCGACGCGGATCAGGTAGTCCGCATCGCCGGTCATGAGATAGCACTCCATCACCTCGTCCCGCGCGCAGACCCGCGCTTCAAAGGCTTCCAGCGACGCGCGGGTCTGCTGTTTGAGGCTGATGAAAATAAACACGTTCAAGAGCAGGCCCAGCATCGCCGGGTCGAGCAGGGCCACGTACTGGCGAATCAGCCCGCTCTCTTCCAGCGCCTTGACCCGCGCCAGACAGGGTGACGGCGACAGATGCACTCGACGGGCGAGTTCGACATTGGACAAACCGGCGTCGGCCTGTAGCTCGCGCAGTATCCGCAGATCTATTGAATCGAGGGTCATTGTGCTGCTGATCATTTTTATGAAAGCAGATTGTGCTGCATTAAGCGCGCTTAATCAGCCATAACCGTCACACCTGCCGGGCGGCCGCGCGTAGGGTCGTGGTTCACAGGAGGCCCCGATGAATGCAGCCGAACCGCCGATCCCCGATCCCGATCTGGCGCTGGAAAACGAAGAATGGCGCGACGCCCTGCTGGCGGTGGTCGAGCACGCCGGCCGCGAGCGCGCGCATGAGCTGCTGGACCTGCTCTCGCGGCTGGCCCGCGACCCCGCCATCGGCTGGCAGCCGGCGCATGGCACGCCCTATGTGAACAGCGTGCCGGTGGCGCGCCAGCCGCGCTTTCCCGGCGATCTGGCCATTGAAGAAAAACTGGCCTCGATGATGCGCTGGAACGCGCTTGCCATGGTCGCGCGGGCCAATCAGGCCTACGGCGAACTGGGCGGGCACATCGCGAGCTACGCCAGCGCGGCGGACCTGTTTGAAGTCGGCTTCAATCATTTCTTTCGCGCGCCGAGCGGGGACTTCGGCGGCGATCTGGTGTTCTACCAGCCGCACTCCGCGCCAGGCATTTACGCGCGCGCGTTTCTGGAAGGCCGGCTCACAGAAGCCGACCTCGCCCACTACCGGCAGGAGCTGGGAGCGCGCACCGGCGGCGCCCGCGGGCTGTCCAGCTATCCGCATCCCTGGCTGATGCCGGACTTCTGGCAGTTCCCCACCGGCTCAATGGGCATCGGGCCGTTAAGTTCGATCTATCAGGCGCGTTTCATGCGCTATCTGGAACATCGCGGCCTGCAAAGCACCGCCGGGCGGCGGGTGTGGGGCGTATTCGGCGACGGCGAAATGGACGAGCCGGAAAGCATGTCGGCGCTCACGCTGGCGGCCCGCGAGGGCCTCGACAACCTGGTGTGGGTGGTGAACTGCAACCTGCAGCGGCTGGACGGCCCGGTGCGCGGCAACGGACGCATCATCGACGAACTGGAAGCGCTGTTCAGCGGCGCCGGCTGGCAGGTGATCAAACTGGTGTGGGGTTCGGACTGGGACGGGCTGTTCGCGCGCGACCACGACGACGCGCTGGTCGACGCCTTCAGCGCCACCGTCGACGGCCAGTTCCAGACCTTTGCCGCCAAGGACGGGCGCTACAACCGCGACCACTTCTTTGGCCAGAACCCCGCGCTCGCCGCCCTTGCCCAGGGCCTGACCGACGAGCAGATCGACCGCCTCAAACGCGGCGGCCACGATCTGGTGAAAATCTACGCCGCCTATCACGCCGCCATCACCACCCGCGGCCGACCCAGCGTGGTGCTGGCGCAGACCAAGAAAGGCTTCGGCATGGGGGAAGCCGGTCAGGGCAAGATGACCACCCACCAGCAAAAGAAACTCGACCGCGACGCGCTGATCGCTTTTCGTAACCGCTTTGATCTGCCGCTGAGCGACGAGGACGCCGCGAGTCTCGCCTTCTACCGTCCCGCGCCCGACAGCGCCGAACTGCGCTATCTGCACGCGCGCCGCGAGGCGCTGGGCGGCTATCTGCCGACCCGGCGGACGCAGGCAGCCGCGGTGCCCGTGCCGGCGCTGGCGCGCTACGCGGACTTTGCGCTGAACGCGGCGGGCAAGGAGATGTCGACCACCATGGCCGGCGTGCGGATGCTGACCGGCCTGCTGCGCGACGCCACGCTGGGGCCGCGCCTGGTGCCGATTGTGGCCGACGAGGCGCGCACCTTCGGCATGGCCAACCTGTTCAAGCAAATCGGCATTTATTCCAGCCGCGGCCAGCGCTACGAGCCGGAAGACATCGGCTCGATCCTGAGCTATCGCGAAGCGCTGGACGGTCAGATTCTGGAAGAGGGGATCAGCGAAGCGGGCGCGATCAGCTCCTGGGTCGCCGCCGCCACCAGCTACTCCACCCACGGGCTCGCGATGCTGCCCTTCTACATCTACTACGCGATGTTCGGCTTCCAGCGGGTGGGCGATTTGATCTGGGCGGCGGCCGACCAGCGCGCGCGCGGCTTTCTGCTGGGCGCGACCGCCGGGCGCACCACGCTGGGCGGCGAAGGCCTGCAGCATCAGGACGGCCACAGCCATCTGCTGGCGGCCGCCATCCCCAACTGCCGCGCCTACGACCCGGCCTTTGCCGGCGAGCTGGCGGTGATTCTCGACCACGGCATGCGCGCGATGCTGGAGCGGCAGGAAGACGTTTTCTACTACGTCACCGTGATGAACGAAAACTACCCGCAGCCGAGCCTACCGGCGAACGTGGCCGACGACCTCATAAAAGGGCTTTATCGCTTCAGCAGTTCGCGGGTCACCGCCCCCGTCGGCGAGGTGCGCCTGCTGGGCGCGGGCGCGCTGCTGCCCGAGGTGCTGGCCGCCGGCGCCCTGCTGGCCGAGGACTGGCAGATCGATGCCGACATCTGGAGCGTCACCAGTTTCACCGAACTCGAGCGCGACGCCCGCGACACCCGCCGCTGGAACCGCCTGCATCCGGCAGAGGCCCCACGCACCAGCCATGTGGCGCGCTGCCTGCCGTCGGGCGCGCCGGTGATCGCGGCCAGCGACTATGTGCGTGCCCTGCCGCTCCTGATCGCCAACGACCTGCAGTCGCCCTACACGGTGCTCGGTACCGACGGCTTCGGCCGCAGTGATACCCGCGCGCGGCTGCGCGCCTTCTTTGAAGTCGACCGCTTCCACATTGCGCTGGCGGCGTTGACGGCACTCGCCGACTCCGGTCAGATCCCGCGCCAGCACTGCGCGACGGCGATCGAACGCTACGGCATCAAGCCGGTCGATGAGGCCCCGTGGTATTGCTGAATCCACGCCTCTGAGGAGTTCGTCTGGTGAGCAGTTCGTTGGCGCTGATCCTGTCCGCAGTGGCGTCGCCGCTGGGACCCTTAAGCGTGGTGAGCGACGCGGACGGCCGTCTGCGCGCCCTCGATTTTGCCGATTTCATGCCCCGCTGCCGCAGCCTGCTGGCCCGCCATTACGGCGCCGAAGGCACGGGCTGGACGCTGCAAGCCGGCCGCTGTCCGGCCGCGATCGATGCCGCGCTCACGGGATATTTTGCGGGGGAACTCACGGCCCTAGACGCCTTGCCGGTCGCTACCGGCGGTACCGTATTTCAGCGGGAAGTCTGGGCCGCCTTGCGCCGCATCCCGGCCGGCGAGACCACCAGCTATGGCGCGCTGGCCGCCGCCATCGGACGACCCGCAGCCGTGCGGGCGGTGGGGCTCGCCAACGGTGCCAATCCAATTGGCATCGTGGTGCCCTGTCATCGCGTGATTGGTAGCAGCGGCAAGCTGACCGGCTATGCCGGCGGCGTGGCGCGCAAGGCCTGGCTGCTCAACCACGAACGCGGCATCGCGGCCCTGCCGCTGTAATCAGCCTGCCGGCGGCCCCGGGTACCGGCGCGCAGCATCCCCGCGCTACCGGCCCCGGGGGCTGACAGTGGCCCGATCATCACCGCCCGAGGTGACACCACCATTAAAATCGGCGCCCCGACCTAGCTCGCCTTGATCTCGATTTTTCGCGCGGCGCGCGTGCTGCCCGGCCGGCGCGGCAGCGTGACTATCAACACGCCCTGCTCGAAACGGGCGCTGATTCGCTCGGGGTCCACGTCCTCCGGCAAGCCAAAACTCCGCGTGAACTTGCCAAAGTGTCGTTCCCGCAGGTGATAGCCCGCCGCCGGCGTGCTGGCCCGCTCGTCGCGCTTTTCACCGGACAGACGCAAGCTCTCGCCGACGACTTCTACCTGCACATCGCCCGCGCTCATTCCGGGCAGTTCAGCGAGCACTTCGTAGGCCTTGTCCTGTTCAACCAGATCCACCGTCATCCCCAAGCCGGAGGCCTGGCGGCGGAAGGCTTCGAAGTCGAATACCGGTCGGCGAAACGGGGAGCGCAACAGATGCCAGTCGAAGTCTTCAAACAGACGATCGACCTCCTTACGCAGCGTCTCCAGCGGATGCCAGCCCGTGGTCGTAGACGGTGGTTCGCTGGTGGTCACGGGAATAGTTGTCTGGGGCTCGGTCATGGGGGATCTCCTGTGCTGATGCGCCCGGCCAGCGGCGCCGGGACACGGATGAAAAAAAAATCCTGCGGAAATCTAGGGGCGCTGATTCGCTTCGATCGCGCGCTCACGGCCGATCAGCCGGCCGATCTCGCCAAACTCCTCGGCCAGTAGCTGCAGCAAGTCGTCGAGGGTGATGATGCCGATCAGCAAGCCGCCGTCGTCTACCACCGGCAGACGCCGAATGCCTTTCTGACGCATTTGCTGAATGGTCTCGAACACGCCCTGATCGCCCGGCGCGGTCACGAGCTGGCGATACATGACGTCGCCCACCGTGATGATGTTGGGGTCCAAGCCCAGCGCCACCACGCTCACCGCCACATCGCGGTCGGTAACGATGCCTACCGGGCGCCGTTGGCCGTTGGTGCTGGTGACGATGACGTCACCCACGTGGTGTTCGCGCATCAGGCGTGCGGCTTCGAGCACGCTTTGTTCCTTGTCGAGCACGATGACCCGACGATTGCAGATTCCGGCTATCGACATCCCGAGTCTCCTTGTTTGTCGCTCAGGGCTTGGCCGGGTCGCGCTGAATGAAGCGCAACCAGGCGAGCAGATTGAAAATTCGCCCGCGGGTGTAGGTCGCGGGATCGAGGCCGGTAAGGCTCGATTCGCGCGCAAAGGTCTCACCCCAGATCGGCATCTCACGGCTGCCGTGTGCGGGCAGCAGCTCAGCGCCGCTGATGGTTTCGTAGACCGGCCAGAAGGGCATCGCGCCGCCGTTGCGGGCGGCCAGCGTGCTGAGGTCGGCAGGGGCCACACGCAACAGCGCAGCAAAAGGCCCATCGCCCCGGCCACGCGCGCCATGACAGACCGCGCAGTGCGTCTGATAGACCTTCTGCCCGGTGTTAATGACGTCTTCATCGCTGACCAGTGGTAGTTCTTCAGCGGCCATCACCAGTCCTGACAGCGCGAACACGAAGAACGCCAACAAGGCCCGGCGCGGGTGAGATCCGTCGTGCATCGTGGCTTGGCATCGCGCCTTGGGGTTACGGAAGCGCAGTGTCGCGAAGCGGCGCCATGGACCCCTTGATCCACAACAAGCGAAGTTCTCGAGGCGGCCGCGCCAATCTTTCCCTACAGGCACTGAGGGAATCGGCCGCTAAGGCCGAGAGACCGACAACGGGCGCGCGCACTGCGGCCTGGTCGTGGTCGCCCTCGAGTCGGGAGAGACGGGATGAAAGACCTTTCGCTAAAAGCAATTTTGATAGGCATCGTGGTGCTACTGGGCGGCGTTTGCGCGGTGACGCACTGGCTGGACCAGCGAAACTTCAATGAGATTGACGCCGCTTTGGCCGTCAACGAAACCGCCGTCAAGGCCGTCACCGCGCTGAAAGACGCGCGCTTCCAGATGGTCACGATGCAGGATGCCATCACCGACGTCGCGGCCACCCACGATCTGGCGAGCTACGAGGAAGCGTCCGCCGCGCTGGCGCGTGGACTCGCGCAACTGGCGTCGGTCAGCAAGAACCTGCCGGAATTGGCCGGTGAAACCACCGCGCTGACGAACGAACTGCGTGGCCTGCACGAGGCCGGTGTAGGCATGGCGGAGATCTACATGCAGCAGGGGATGGAGGCCGGCAACCGCATCATGCAGCAAGCCGATACCGGCTTCGACGCGCGCGTGGATACCCTGTCGGCCAAGCTGGACGGCCTCACCCAACGTCTGGACCAGCAATTAAAAGACGCCGGACAGCGGATGGCGCGCGCCGACCATCAGGTGCGCGTGACCGTATTAACGGCCCTGTGGGCCATGACCGGTCTGCTGATGCTGTCGATGTGGGGGCTTTATCAGCGCATCGTCCCCCAGGTCCGTCAGTTACAAACGGCGATTGAAGCGATCCGCGACGGTCACGCCAACCGCAGCCACATGCAGGGACTTAAAGCCGAATTTCGCGTGCTGGGCGAAGCCGTGGACGGCATCATCACTGCCAACGAAGCCAAACGCGCCGCCGAGCTTGCGGCGGCCGCCGAACAGCAACGCGTTGAACGCGAAGCCGCCGCCGCGTCTCAACGCATCGTGCAGGCGCTGGATACCGCCAGTTCCAGCGTGATGCTGGCCGGCGTCGACCAGCGGATTCGCTATCTGAACCGCACGGCGCAGCGCATGTTCGAGCGCACCGCTGCCGAACTGCGTCAGGATCTCCCGCAGTTCGACCCGACTGCATTGGTGGGCGCCGCGCTACAGGTTTTCCAGCCGGGCAAGGGCCAGTCCGCGCTGGCGGCGGCCAGCGAACAAGCGCAGACGCTGCAACTTGTGCTGGGCGGGCGGAGTTTCAGAATCATCGTTAGCCCGGTGCTGGATGCCGCGGGCGGCCGGTTGGGCTGCGTCTTTGAATGGACCGACCAGACCGAAGAGCTGCGCGCCGAGCAGCAAATTGAAACGCTGGTAGAAGAGGCCATCGAAGGCCATTTGGGTGCCCGCATCGACCTCGCGGTGCTGGGTGAAGGTTTCCTGCAACGGGTCGGCAGCGGCATCAACCGCGTGCTCGACTCGATGGCGGCCCCGATCGGGGAAGTGAAACAGGTCATCGAAGGCCTCGCCCATGGCGATTTGAACGGCCGCATGCGGGGACAGTACGCCGGCGATTTCGCCACGCTTGCCGCGGCCACCAACAGCAGCCTGCAAAGTCTGGCGACGACGATCGGCGATGTGCGCACCGCATCCGGCGCCATTCACAGCGCGGCGGGTGAGATTTCGGTCGGCAATCAGGATCTCAGCAAGCGCACCGAAGATCAGGCGGCCCATCTGCAGCGCACCCTGCGCAGCATGGTGGCGTTGACGGAGACCGTGCGCGAAAACGCCGAACACGCGCAGGAAGCCGACCGGCTGGCGCGCGGCACACGCGAGCAGGCGACCCAGGGCGGGGACGTCATCGGCGCGGCGGTGGCCGCCATGGGCGAGATTGGACGGGCCAGTCAGAAGATTTCCGACATCATCACCATGATTGAAGAGATCGCCTTCAAGACCAATGTGCTGGCGCTGAACGCGGCGATTGAAGCCGCGCGCGCCGGGGCACAGGGTCGCGGCTTTGCGGTGGTGGCGTCCGAAGTCCGCACGCTGGCCGAGCGCAGCGCACAGGCGGCGAACGAAATTACCGCGCTGATCGACGCCAGTTCAGAGGCCGTCGCGCGCGGCTCACAGCTGGTCAGCGACAGCGGCCAGACGCTCAACGGCATCATCGGCTCGGTCAGTCAGGTCAGCCAGATCATCGAGCAAATTGCCGCCGCCTCGGCGCAGCAGTCGGGCGGCCTGCAGAACATCCGTGACGCCATTACCCGGATTGACGAAGGCACCCAGCAGAATGCCGCACTGGTGGAGGAAACCGCCGCCTGCAGCCTGTCGCTGGATGACCACGCCCAGAGCCTGTTCGCGCTAGTGGGCCGGTTCAGCGCCAACGCTGCCTGAAATCAGGACGCCGCGTCCGCAGACGCGGCGTCCGTCGCCTCACGCAAGGGCCGCCGACACGTAGGCCTCGCTGTCCGCCCGGCTCGTCGCCTCACGAAAGGCGTCCATCGAGTTCGGCCACTGCGTCACGAAGCGACCACTGGCGGAGCGGTAGTAGAACTCGCCCCCGCATTCCGCCTGCCACACATCGACGCCGCGGATCTCCTGCTGGATTCGGTCATTGAACGCCTGCATGACTTCCGGTTTGACGTCGATGAACGCGAGCTGCTCGGCGTTGGCGCGCGCAATCTGCCGCACGATGTACCCGACCTGCTGCTCAATCATGTAAAGGATGCAGCCCTGATTGGTATTGGGGCCGTAGAGCATGAAGAGGTTGGGGAAGCCGGCCGTCGTCACGCCCAGATAGGCCTGTGCGCCGTCGCTCCACGCCTCCTCAAGCGGCTGTCCGGCGCGCCCGGTCACGCGCAAAGCGGCGAGGTATTTGGTGGTCTTGAAGCCGGTGGAATAGACGATGACGTCGACCTCGTGCTCCACGCCGTCGGCGGTGCGAATGCCCTGCGCGGTGATGGCGTCGATCCGGTCGGTGTGCAAGGCGACGTTGTCGCGGTTGAACACCGGGAAATAGACGTCAGAAAAGAGCGGACGTCGGCAGCCAAACGGATGATGCGGCGTCAGCTTCTCGCGCGTAACGGGGTCTTTCACTTCGGCCAGGCGTTCCATGCCGGCGCGCTCGATGCCGGCCAGCACTTCACGGTCGTTGAAGGTGCAGAGCGTGTTCCAGGTCTTGTAAATCTCGTCGCGGCTTTGCTGTACCAGTTCCGGATTGTCCCGATAAGCCGCCAGCTGTTCGGCGCTGTAAGGCGCGTTGCCCTTGGGCACGACCCAGTTGGCGGTGCGCTGGAAAAGCTCAAGCTGCGCGACCTTGGGCGCTATTTCCGGCACAAACTGGATGGCGCTGGCGGCAATGCCAATCACGCCCACGCGCTTGCCGGTCAGGTCCACCGCGTGGTTCCAGCGCGCGGAATGAAAGTACTCGCCCTTGAAATCTTCGATGCCCGGAATCTCCGGCAAAACGATTTCGTTGAACATGCCGAGCGCGCTGACCACGTAACGCGCTTCCAGCACCTCGCCCGACTGGGTGGTGATGAGCCAGCAGTGGCGGTCGTCCTGCCAAGCCAAGGCGGCAACGCCGGTGTTGAAGCGAATCAGCGGGCGCAGATCGTATTTGTCCGCCACATGATTCATGTACCCGAGAATCTCGGCCTGCCCGGCGAAGGGTCGTGACCAGTCGAGCTTCGGCTCGAAGGAAAACGAGTACAGATGCGACTGCACGTCGCACTCGGCGCCCGGATACTGGTTGTGCCACCAGGTGCCGCCGACTCCGCCGGCTTTCTCCAGAATGAGCAGATCGCTCACGCCGGCCTCGCGCAGTTTGATGGCCATACAAAGCCCACCGCCGCCAGCGCCAATAATTACCACCTCATGCTGCTTCGTCATCTGCTCTCTCCGAATTGTTCTGGGAATAATTACTACAGGCCCTGTTCATCGGCAGCCGCTGCCATCTCGAGCGACCAGCGTACTTCTTCGGCGCGAAAAAAGAGTCCCTCCCGTTCGCGTCGCGGGAGCTGCGCCAGCAACCCCGTACAGGCGCTGGCCACCGCCCGCGCGGCGGTGAGCAGCGGCAACCGATGCGCGCGGGGCAAATCGAGATAATCGGTCAGCGCGATGTACTGCTGTTCCAGCAAGGCGTTGACCGCCTGCCCTTGCTGCGCTGGCGCCGCCTCTGCCACCCGCGTCTGCGCGAGCGCCTGCCAGTGCGTCAGCGCGGTAGCGGCTGCGTCGAGCTTGCCGGCCCTCAGCATGGCTTCGGCTTCGGCCAATTTTTCGCGCGCAATGGCGTCGATCAGATCCGGCCTTGCCGCCGCATCCGCCAGCGCCAGCGCGCTGCGCTCCTGCAGGCGATCGGCGGCGTACCAGGGCGAATCCGGGGTGGTGCCGGCCGGTGGCAGCCAGGCAATGCCGGCGAACGCATTCAAGAGGCCGTGGCCGGCCCACAGCGGCAACGCCCAGCCCAGCAACACGACGGCCAGCGCCGCACGGCTCACGGAGGCGCGGCGTTCACGTCTAGCATGAAACGAAACACCACCGGCTCACCGCCCGGCGCCAACTGGCAGAAGATCACCCACATGCCGGCGCTGGGGAAGGTAAAACGCAGCGGCACGGCAGGCCCCGGGAACACCAGTTGCGCCGGCTTGCTCGACATCGTCAGCATCATGGCGGCGCTTTCCGCGGCAGACATTCGATGGCCCTGCATCTGCGCCATCATCGCGGCCATCTCCGGCGTGTAGCTGTGGTTGTGCGCAAACTCGCGCAGGTCCATCCGCCACAAGGCAGCGTGCACTTCCGATCCCAGCCAGAGCTGCAGATTCCTCACCGGCTGTCCGTCGCGCGCGAGCGTGAGCAGCAGTTCCACCTCCTGCCCGACCAGCGGCGCCGCGGGCGCGAGGCTCAGCGTGGCGGTATAGGGTCCTACGGTCTGCGTGCGCGCCAGATCCACCACCTGCGGCAGGCTGGAGGCCGGCTCGCCCACATCCAGATCGAAAGACTTCAACCAGCTGCGGTCGCGGTGGGTGAACTCGGTCTGCACCCGATACCGGCCGGCTTTGGGGAAGCTGTAATCAAACCCGAACCGTCCAGCGGCCAGATCTTCCGCGCTCAGCGGGGCACTGTCTTCCTGATGCAGGTGCGCGAAGCTGCTGAAATCGCGCGCCACAATGAAGGTATGCAGCCGCCGCTCGTGCACGATTTGCAGGTCGCTGACGGGACGGCCGGAGGCGGTCTCCTGCAGCTGAAACTGCAAACGGGTCGGCTGTGCCGGCAGCGGCGCCGCCGGCGCCAGACGCAATTGCAGGTCGTAGGGACCCGCTGGCTCGCCGCTGAGGACGGCCGGCGGTGCCGCCGGTGGGCGTTCACAGCCGGCCAGCGTTGCGATGAGGCCCAGTGCGAGCGCCAGCCGCAGGGACTTACTGCGCATTGGCACCGGTGGTTTCAAAGACCAGTTTCCCCGCGGCTTCCTGCGCGTCGACCCGCGCCCGCAGCACCGGATCCAGCGCGAACTTGCGGACTTCGGGGAAGCGGCCTTCATAAAGCTCCGGCCGCAGGTAGTACTGCGCCGGGTCGTCGATCAGGGTCTGCGAGCGCACCGGCTCCACCAGCCACTGCCGGCGCATGAACTCGGGCGTGAACATCATCCCGGCCTGCTCGGCGGTCCACTCACGCGGCTCGTGGCCGTCGTGCACGCTGTAGCTCAGGAGGTCCTGCTCCAGAAACCAGTAGTTGCTCATGAAGGCGGCGTAGCCAAACTCGCCCCGCGCCGGGTTTTCCTGCTTGGCGTTACGCACTTCGACCATCATCAACTGGCCTTTGGCGTCGTACTTCTCCATCCGCAGCGGATAGAAGTAGTGCTTGTCGAGCCAGAAAATGAGCGTGTGCTCGTTGTAGCCCGGCAGCAGATCTTCGCGCACGGTGGCCTTCACCACCCAGCAATCGACGCCGCCGTCCGGGCGATAGAACGGGTAGGTATCGCCCATGGGCTTGATATCGCCCACCTTGGTCTCGACGTAGCCTTTGCCCGGGATGTTCAGAAAGATCGTGGGGCGGGTCGAGGGAAAGCGGACGGTGTGCTGGATGACGTCCGCGCCCACCAGCTCCCAGCTGAACTCCCAGGGGTCGCGGCCCACCACGTCGTCGAAGGTCTGCGCGTTGTCCGGGAAGCGCTGGTCGCGCCGCGGCTGCGGCTGCCGGCGCACTTTGCGCAGGCTGGGCGCGTAAACGTAGAACTCCATTTTTGTGCGGTTCTGCGCGTCCGTTCGATACGGTACCCACAGCTGCTGCTCGGCTTCGGTCTGCGGCGGGAAGGTGCTGTAAATCAGCCAGCGCGAATAAACCTGCCCGGCCGGCAAATCGTGCATGTAGGACTCGAAGCCGGGCTTCACGCTCTGGTGAATGTAGGTCACGCCCGCGCCCTGGCTGATGTAGCCGGAGCTGGTGATTACGCCAAACACGTCGACCAGACTGTGCGGCCAGCGCGAGATATGCACGAACTCGGCGGCGCGGTAGCCCATTTCCTCGGCGGTGTACGGGGCCTTGAACGGCCAGGGCTCTGCCGGAAGATAGTCGAGCCGCGCATCGCGCGGCGTGCTGGTGGCAAGGTCAAGCTGGGCGCGTTCCTCCTCGGTCAGTTGCGCCAGCGTGCGCCAGGTCGGCGTCTCGGCCCGCGCGCCGCTGGCGCAAAGCATCAGCACGCCCAACAGCGTGCCGGCCAGCCTGCGAACACCCGCTCGTTCAGAATTCATAGGAAATCTCCCAGCCCAGGTTGTCGTACTGGTTGTACTGGCCGTAGAAGTCGGTAGGCGCGGCGGCGTCATAGCTGGTGTAAATCAGCTGACCGGTGATGAATTGCGAGAACTTGTACTTCACCCGCAGTTTGGTCTTCACGCCCTGCCAGTCATGCACGGGACCGCTCAACACCGGAAACACCGTGAGCGCCGCGCTCAGGCGATCGCGGCTGAAGGCGAAGGGTCGGGACACAAATACCAGCGGGATCAGGCTCCATTCGTCGCCAATGCCGCCGCCGAAGCCGTAGCCCTGATTGGGCCGCCAGTCGATGGTCTGGTAGTAGGACGCCTGGAAGATCAGCGTGGTGTTGCCGGGCAGCCCAAACTCGCTCGCGACCGCAGCGCGCAGGGTGTCATGCAGATCCGTGCCGTCGTTCAGCTGGCCGGCGCGCGCGGCAGCCTGCTTCGCGTAGTCCACATAGCGCACGTCCTTGGTGTAGAGCGCTTCCACGCGGAACACCGCCGGCAGCGCGCCAAACAAGGGTAACTGCGGCAGCGTGGTGGCGTAGTCGGCCGTCGCGCCGAAGTGATGCAGCCGCTCGTGCTCGCCCTGCAATTCGAGCACCCGCTGCCCGCCGACGAATGAGGTGCCCAGCACGCGGTCGGTCGGATTGCGGTCCCACAGGTAGGCGTACACAAAACCGTAGGTCAGCGCGCCCACCGCGCGGTCGAAGCGCATGCCGTATTCGTGATCGCCAAAATCGCCGTCGCGCGGATGCCGCACCGGCCGACGAATATCCAGCCCCGGCGGCGGAATGGCCGGCGAATACCAGGGCGAGCCGGGCAACGCCTGACGGTCTTCCTCAAAGCCGAAGATATACAGCAGCTGCAGCGAATTAAGCCCGAAGTGGAAGGTCGTGTTGACCATCCAGGTCGGCAGTCGCCGCCATTCGTAGTCCTCGCTTTCCAGCTGCACCGCCTCGCGCCGGTCCATCGCGTTGATGATGTCGATGAACTGGCCGTCCATCTTGCCCCAGGACACCTGCTGCTTGCCGACCAGCAGGTCGAACGACGGCGTGCGATAGGCCACATAGAACTCGCGCAGCGTGCGCTCGGCGGTGTTATAGACCTCGGCCGTGCGGTCGATGCGGTCGGCATACAGCCCCCGGCTGCTCTGCCAGTCGTAGGCGCCGTCGTACATGCCATGCACCACGGCGTTCACATCAAGCCCCGGCGCGACGTTGTAACCGGCTTTCAGTTCGAGCAGGTTTTGCAGTTGCAGAAAGCGGAAGTCCTGATCGCGAAAGCCCACCGTGTCCTGCGGGTCGATCAGGATGTCGGTCGACTGCCGCACGTAGCCCTTGAAGGACAGGCGCGGCGAGAGCCGTTCGATCGGCTTGCGGATATAGGTGCCGATCGGATTAAACGTCGCCATGGAACGGTCGAATTTCGAGAACGCGTCGTCCATCATGCCGGCCTGGGCGGCAGGGACGGACAGCGCGCAGACCAGCACGCAGGCCGCGCGCGGCGTGCGAAGGATTGAAAGCCTCATGCTGACTCCGGATGCTTGGATGAACGGGATGCTAGGGCTTGCCCGCCGGCATCGCACTCCTGCACTGCGATAGCAGGCAGAACCCCCTCCACGTGGGGGATGTTTCAAGGCAAAACACGCGCCTTTCTTACCCGATCAAGGCCTGAGAAAACCCATGACTCACCGGCAATCCGCGTTGCTGAGCGGCGTAGGCAATACCCGCGTTGGCGCCTTGCCCGAGGCCAGCTGCCTCGGCCTCCACGCGCAAGCGACCCAGGCGGCGCTGGCCGATGCCGGCCTCAGCCTGCGCGATATCGACGGCGTGATTTGCGCCTATTCCTTCGTCGAGCCTTATCCCATGTTGAGCTCCGTGTTCTGCGAGTACATGGGGATTCAGCCGGCGGTGACGTTTTCCCTGCAGCTTGGTGGCGCCACCGGCGCGACGATGATCATGCAGGCGGCAGCACTGGTCGAAGCCGGCTATGCGCGCCATGTGCTGTGCGTGACGGCCGACAATCGCCTGTCCGGCATGAGCCGCGACGGTGCCGTCGCGGCACTGGCCGGTTTCGGTCATCCGGAGTTTGAAGTGCCCTATGGCCTGTCGATCCCGGCGGCCTATGCGCTGGTCGCACAGCGCTACCTGCACGAGACGGGCGCCACCCTCGAACAACTCGCCGCGATTGCCGTCCAGCATCGCGCCCACGCTGCGCTCCACCCCGACGCCCACCAGCGCACGCCGATCACGCTGGATGAGGTCATGCACTCACGGACCATTGCCTCGCCGCTCCGGCTGCTGGACTGCTGCCTGATTTCCGACGGCGGCGCGGCGGTAATCGTCAGCGCGGCCGACACCGCCGCCGACCTGCGCGCGCCGGGCGTGCGCCTGCTCGGGGCCGGGCAAGGTCATACCCACGAACACCTGATCGCAGCACCCTCGCTGACCGACTTCGGCTGCAAGCAGGCCGCCGCCCGCGCGTTTGCACGCGCCGGCGTGAAGACCACCGACATCGATGTCGCCGAAATCTACGACTCCTTCACCATCACGCTGCTGGTAGAACTGGAATCGATCGGCTTCTTCCAACGCGGCGAAGCAGGCCCGGCCGCGGCGCGCGGCGAACTTGGCCTCAACGGACGCCTGCCCTGCAACACCCACGGCGGGCTCTTGTCCTTCGGCCATTCCGGCGCGGCCGGCGGCATGTTTCATGTGGTGGAGGCGGTGCGCCAACTGCGTGGCGAATGCGGCGCGCGCCAGGTGCGTGATGCCGAACTCGCCTTCGTCCACGGCGACGGCGGCGTGCTGTCGGCGCACTGTTCCCTCATTCTTGGGAGAATCTGATGTCCCACAAGCCACTGCCGCGGCCCAACACCGACAGCCAGCCCTACTGGTCGGGCACCGCCCAGGACGAAGTCCGCTATCAACACTGCGCCGCCTGCGCCCGCGCGCAGTTTCCGCCGCGTGGCGCCTGCGCGCACTGCGGCGGCCCGCTGGCGTGGGCGGTGTCGGCGGGTCGCGGCAGCATCCACAGCTATACCCGCGTGGCGCGCGCGCCTAGCGCGGCCTTCAAGGCAGACCTGCCCTATGTCCTGCTGCTGGTCGACATGGACGAGGGCTTTCGCCTGCTGCTGACGCTGCGCGATCCGCAAGCGGAAGCAACTATCGGCCAGCGCGTGCGGGTGGTGTTTGAAGCGACCGAGGATCCGGCGATCAAACTGCCGCAGGCTGTGGAGGACGTGGATTGATCCCTGTGCATGCCCGACCAGGATAGCCATTCCCCTGTAGGAGCGGCGCGTGCGCCGCGATGTTCACCAGCATTGCACCCGGACCGACGCCACGGACGGACCGTGTTACCGCTGACAGTGCGGACAGTAGTACAGCCGCCGCGTGGTTACGGTGATTCGCTCGATGGCGGTACCACAGTCGAAGCAAGCTTCGGCCGCGCGCCCGAACACCGCGAAGCGAAAATCCGAATAGCGCAGGCCTTGCGACTTCAGCGCAGCGACCCGCGGCGCGGGATTGGTAATGCCGCGCGCGGCATAGGCGCGCTGGCTGACGGCCAGCGTGGCGCGGGCCAGAGCGTTGAGCTCGGCGCGCGTCAGATCGACCGGCCGCCGACTCGGCGCCAGGCCGGCAAAAAACAGGATTTCCGAGCGCAGATAATTGCCAATGCCGGCCATGAAGCCTTGATCCAGATACAGCCCGCCCAGCGCGCGCTTCGCGAACGGGGCTGACGTGAGCCGCGCGGCCACGGCTTTCGCATCGAGCACGGGATTAAGCACATCTGGCCCCAGCTTGCCGAGAAACGGATGCACGGCCAGATCGGCATCCGTGTAGACGTGCACATCGGTGGCGCTGTAGAGAAAGGCACTGCCGGCCGCAGTGTGCAGCGCTACCCGCAGGGTGCGGCGCGTCGATGGCTCCTGCCCGGACGGCTTCACGTACCAGCGACCGTAAAGCTGGTTGTGCGAGTACAGCGTGAGGTCGTTGTCGAAGCGGGTCAGCATGGCCTTGCCGCGGGTGTCTACGGCGAGCACCTGCCGGTCCAGCAACTGGTCCCGGTAGTGCGCGAGGCGCGGCGGCTCGAAGTACAGCCCCAGCACGCGCTGGCCGACCAGCACTTTGGCCAGGGCATCGGCTTCGCGACGGATTTCGGGACCTTCAGGCATGGTAGGCGCGCGCGGGTTTTAGGGCCTTACGCCCGTGCGGGCATTGGCGATCACCGCCCCGCGTAAACCGGCTTTGAAAGACGCAGGGCACATCGCTGGGGCGAGGGCTTGGTCGGCAGGCGGGCTGGTCCGTCGTTCCGTGAACCTTCGCTTCCCTGCCTTAGGTTCTCTCGGCCCCGCCGCCACGCGTCACTCACCCCAGGATGTGCCTGCGTGGAGACCATCCTAGCGGCCGGTCCGCACGTATCAGTGACGCCGATCAGGCTTGTCGCACGCAGCCCCAAGGCGCGTACTCAGGGCGTTTGGTAGCCGGCGGGATACTGGATGAACTCGAAGAGAATGCCGAGGATGGACGCTGGGTGCGAGAAAGCAAACTGTATTTCATTGGAAAACCGCCGCCCGGCAAAATCTTCAAAGTCGAGCTCCAGGTGCTGCGGGGTATCGTTCACAAAACGCACCTGCTTCTCACGCAAGCTGTTCATGGTGTCTTCGATATCGTCCACCGCAAAGGCAATGTGATGCAGGCCCTCGCCGCGCTTGCGCAGGAAATCGGCAATCACGCCGGTGTCGGCAGTCGGCGCCATGATTTCGAAATCGACTTTGCCCACGCGACACATGCGGTAGTGCATGCCATAGCGCGGGACTTCGATCACCTCCCCCACGCTGGCGTTGAAGAGATGCTTGAAAAGATCCGTGGCCTGCGCCAGATCGCGCACCGCCACGCCCACTTCGGTAATCCGCCGGATATCCATGCCGCCTACACCACGCCGCGCGCGCGCAGCGCCGCGATGTCGTCTGCCGTGTAGCCCAGTTCACCGAGAATCTCATCCGTATGCTCGCCCAGCGCCGGCGCGCGGCGCTGGAACTGGCCCGGGCTTTCCGACAGGTCGACCGGCGTCGTCGCGAGCGGCGCCGGCCGCGGCAGGCCCGGATAGTCCACCTCGTGCAGAAAGCCGGTCGCACGGATGTGTTCGTCTTCCAGCGCCTGCTGCGGCGAATAAAGCGGCGCGGCGGGAATGGCCACGCGTTCCAGCTCGGCCAGCGCCTCGGCGGTGGTCCGCGCCCCGGTCCACTCGTTCATGCGGGCAGAAATCATCTCGCCGTGCTCGGCGCGGGATTCATCTGTCGCAAAACGCGGGTCGGCGAGCCAGTGGTCCTCGCCCATCAGGCGCGCCCAGCGTTTGAACATGGGATTGCCCAACGCGTAGGCCACCACCCAGCCGTCGCGGGTGCGGAACATATCGGACGGCGCGCCGACATAACCCCGGTTCAAGGTCGCTACCCGGTTGGTCTGCGCCACCTGCTGCTCGACCAGCGCGGCGTTGTTGAAGGTCAGCGCGGTACGCAATAGCGCCCCTTCCACTTTCTGCCCCTGCCCGGTCTGCGCGCGATTCATCAGCGCTGCCAGCGTGCCAAAGGCAGCCAGCGAAGCGCTGCCATAATCCACCCAGGTCACCGCGGCGCGCAGCGGCTGCTCGGGCGTGCCGGTGAGGTAGGCCGACCCGCACATCGCCTGCCCCACGCCGTCAAAACCGTGTTTGTGGCTCCAGGGCCCGCCGGCACCAAATGCGCTGACGGTGGTGAGGATGATGTCCGCTTTGATGGCCCGCAGGCTCTCCAGATCGAGCCCCAGACTGCGCAGCACGTCGGGCGGCAGGTTGGCGATGACGACATCTGCCGTGCGCACCAGCTTCGCCACAATCTCACGGCCCTCGGCGGTCGCCGGGTCCAGCGTCATGCCGCGCTTGTTGCGGTTGCAGGGCAGATAGAGCGCGCCGGTGCCGTCTTCGCCCACCGGCATCAGCCAGCGGTCTTCGCCGCCCGAGAGACGCTCGATGCGAATCACGTCCGCACCCAGATCGGCCAACAGCGCCGCGCAGTAGGGTCCTGCGATATAGCGTCCGAAATCGAGCACGCGAACGCCGGCCAGTACTTGAGTCATACGAGGGTTCCTTCAGCAGCAGAAGACGGGGGTGCGGGCGATGATAGCAGCGTCGACGTCGCCCGCTTTCCGTAGCCGGATGATTCAGCATCCGGGGTAAACCAGATCTGCGCCGCGACATCACGATTCAACTGCGATGGTGCAGGCCCGTGTTTCGTGCTATCAGCTAGCCTCCCCGCGACCATGACGATAGCGGCGCTCGTGACTGACCGCCCGTTCATCAGCCTGCCAGCCAACCACCACTGAATAAGGATCAAACAATGGCAATCTCAATCAAAACGCTCCTGCCCGATGGCGAAATCAATCTCGAACTCCTCAAGGTGCTCGCAGACAACAGTTTCGATTCGATTCTGGTTACCGACGCCACCAAGGACGGCAAGATCATCTATGCGAACGCCGCCTTCAAGAAACTGACGGGCTACAGTCAGGAGGAAGTGCTGGGGCAGACCCCGCGCATTCTGCAGGGCCCAGCTACCGACAAAAAGGTGATCGACAAGCTGCGCAAGGTGCTCTCGAGCGGCGGCAAGTTCGAAGACCGCGCGATCAACTACAAGAAGAACGGCACCCCATTCATCATGCACTGGAAGGTGTTGCCGATTAAATTCAAAGGAGCGATCAAGGGCTGGATTGCGATCCAGCGCGAAACCTCAGGGCTCTAGGTCAGCGCGGAACGTCGCTGACATTTGCCGCTTGGGCGGGCGCGCGGGGCGCCCGGCACCAACCCGCTGCCATTGCCCGCCATGCGCCGGCTGTGTCGAAATAGCGCTTTAATCCCGCCCCGGAGCGCACCATGGAGAATCTGCCCAACGCGGCCCTGCCCCGACGGAGTGTCTTGCGATGAGCTCGCTAAACGAACTCCTCACCCGCACCATCACCGAGGTCGCGCCGCTCCTCGCGCGCCGCGAAATCTCCCCGGTCGAACTTTTCGACGCCCAGCTCGCGCGTATCAGCGCGCACGACGCGGTGCTGCGGAGTCATCTGCTGGTGACTGCGGAACTCGGCCGCGCGCAGGCGCTGGACGCAGAACGCGAGATCGCTGCCGGGCGCTATCGCGGCCCGCTGCACGGCGTTCCGCTGGGCTTGAAAGATCTGATCTGCACCAAGGGCATCCCCACGACCTGCGCGTCCCGCATCCTGCGCGACTTCAGGCCGCTGCTTGATGCGGCGATTGTGGAGAAACTGGCCGGCGCGGGCGCGGCCTTCACCGGCAAACTCAACCTCACCGAATTCGCGCTCTACGGCTATCACCCGGCGTACGACTATCCGCGCAACCCGTGGCATACGGACTACTGGGCGGGCGTGTCGTCCAGCGGTTCGGGCGTGGCGGTGGCGGCGGGGCTTTGCTTCGGCGCGATCGGCACCGACACCGGCGGCTCGATTCGTTTCCCGTCTGCGGCCTGCGGCGTGGTGGGTCTGAAGCCGACTTTCGGCAAGGTCTCGCGCCACGGCGTGTTTCCGCTGGCCGATACGCTGGACCACATCGGGCCGATGACGCGTAGCGTTGCCGACTGCGCGCTGATGCTGGCCGCAATGGAAGGTCGGGATGAACGCGACCCGTCGACCCGCAGCGATCCGCCGGTCGATTACCTCGCGGAAATCGCGCGCGGTGCCGAAGGCATTCGCGTTGGCATCGACCGCGACTACTGCACCGAAGACACCGATGCCGACATGCGCGAAGCCTGTTTCCGCGCCTGCTACCTCCTCCATGGCCAGAAAATGGTGGTGCAGGACGTGAACCTCGCCGGCATCACCGACGTCGCCGCGCACTGGCAGGACACCTGCGCGGTCGATGCCCTGCTCCGCCATCGCGAATGGTTTCCGGCGCGCGCGGCGGACTACGGTCCGGTGTTCCGCGCGCTGCTGGAGTACGGCCTCACGGTCAGCGCCGAGGACTATGCGCGCGGGCAGAAGCTGCGCCAGTTCACCACCGCGCTGTTCGAGCGGGCCTTCCGCGACGTGGATGTGATCCTGTGCCCGGCGGCACCTTCGCCCGCCATGCCGCAAAGCGAGTTCCCGCCGCAGCGGGTCGCGCCGCCGGAAAGCTTCGCACCGCTCGTTCGCTACACCGCGCCGACCAATTTCACCGGCCATCCGTCCTTGACCATCCCGAACGGCTTTACCGCCCAGGGCCTGCCGACCGCCATGCAGTTCATTGGCCGGCACGGTGAGGAAGCGACGCTGTTCCGGGTCGCTGCCGCGTACGAGCAGGCGACCGGCTGGCACAAGCGGCGGCCGAACCTGACTGCGTAGGGCGCGCGGCCGTCAGCCCCGCGGCCGCGGCGGATTGCGCGGGATGTCGCGAAACGGTCCGGCGTCGGTCCGCGGTTCGCGCGGCAGATCGAGCACGCGTTCGCCGATGATGTTGCGCTGGATTTCGTCCGTGCCGCCGGCAATCGAGGTGGCCGGTACCGACAGCAGAATCTCCGCAATCATGCCGTTCTCCGGCGAGTCGGCGCCGGCCAGCATCGCGTCCGCGCCGCTGATCAGCGCATGCACATCGGCGGCCGCGCGGGCCACGTGGCTCGCCACCAGTTTTCCTAGCGATCCTTCCGGGCCTTCCGGCTTGCCGCTCTGCTTGGCATGGCGCGCGCGCTGCGCGAGCCATTCGGAAGCGCGCGAAAGCATCAACAGTTTCGCCAGTTCCTGACGCACCGCCGGGTCGGCCATGCGGCCGGTGCTGCGCGCGCGCGGCAGCACGAGGTCCACGCGGCCCGCGCGCTGCGGATACCAGCGATAGGGCTCCATGACGGTCGCGATTTCGGCGCGTTCCTCGTCGTAAATCCGGCCGGCGTGCGGTGAAGCATGGCCCCAGCGTCGCAGGGCATCGGCATTGCGCCGCTCGTGCGCGAGCGTGGTCATCGCGACCTTCCAGCCGTCGCCGGTGTTCGCTACCTGATTGTTCGCCGGCACCACGGCGTCGGTGAAAAACACTTCGTTGAACGAGGCGTAGCCGTTCATCTGCTTCAAGGGCCGCACTTCAACGCCCGGCTGATGCATATCGATCACGAAGAAGCTCAAGCCCTGATGCTTCGGCGCGTCCCAGTCGGTGCGCGCCAGCAGCAGCCCCCAGTGTGCGTGGTGCGCGCTGGTGGTCCACAGCTTCTGACCGTTCACCACCCAGCGCGTGCCGTCAAACTCGGCGCGGGTGGTGCCCCCGGCAAGATCGGATCCGCTGCCGGGTTCGCTGAAGAGCTGACACCAGGTGTCTTCGCCGCTCAGGATGCGGCGCAGGAAGCGGCGCTTGTGGTCGTCCGAACCGTGTTCCAGCAGGGTCGCGGCAGCCAGCAGACGGATGCCGATGCGCGCCACGCCCACCGCGCCAACGGCTTCAAATTCCGCGTCGATCGCCGGCAGCAGCGCCACCGGCAGGCCACGGCCGTGCCATTCGCGCGGCCAGTGCGGCATGCCCCAGCCGCTGTCGACCAGCAGATGTCGCCATGCCACCAGACTGCGGTCGACCTGCCAGTGCGCAGCCAGCCACGCCCGCAGTTCGGCGCACACCGTGGTTTCGTCAGGTGTAATGCTTGGCGTGCTCATGCTGCGGCCTCCGTCAGTGCGATGTAACGCTCGCGATGCAGCGCCGCGTCGCCCAGCAGGACCGCCGAGCTTCTGGCCCGCTTGAACCAGAGATGCGTGTCGTTATCCCAGGTGAAGCCAATGCCGCCGTGGATCTGCACGGCCTCGACCGCCGCGCGCATATAGGCCTCCGACGCCATGGCCTTGGCGTGGGATGCAAGCAGCGAGGTTTCAGCGTCGTTGGCGTCAGCCGCCGCTGCCGCATAGCGCACCGCCGCGGTGGCGAGTTCGACCTCCAGCAGCATCTCGGCCAGCTTGTGCTTGATCGCCTGAAAGGCGCCGATAGGGCGACCGAACTGCATGCGGAGCTTGGCGTAGTCCACCGCCGCATCGAGCAGCGCGTGGGCGCCGCCGACCATCTCTGCAGCGAGCGCGATGGTGGCCCGATCCATCAGCCGCGCAAACCCGCTGGTGAAATCGCGGCCCGCGCCAAGCCGACGCGCCGGGCAGTCGGTGAGTACCAGTGCTGCCTGCCGCCGCGTGGTGTCGATGGTCTCGAGCCCGCGCCGCGCGAGGCCCGCGGCGGTCGCCTCGACTGCGTAGAGCCCGAGCCCCGCATCACCGACGCTGCCCGGCGTGCGCGCCACCACCAGCAGGAGATCGGCCGCAAGGCCGTCGATCACGTAGCGCTTGTGCCCATTGAGCCGCACGCCGTCGCCAGCGGGCGTGGCCAGCATCGCGCAAGCGCTGGCCGACCAGTCGCCGCCCTGCTCGACCCAGGCCAGGGTCCCCACGCGCTCGCCCGCCACCAGCGCGGGCAGCAGGGCCTCTTGTTCGGCCTCATCGGCGAGTTCGAGCAGCGCCGTGGTGGCGAGGACGGTGCTTGCGAAGAACGGCGCGCAGGTCAGCGCGCGGCCAAATTCTTCCTGCGCGATGCCGAGCTCTTCAAGGCCAAAGCCCTGACCGCCCAGATGCTCGGGCACATGCACGCCGGTCAGGCCGAGCTCGCCGGCAATGCCGCGCCACAGCGCCGGGTCGTGACCGCGCTCGCTCGCCATCTGCGCGCGCACTGCCGAGACCGGCGCACGTTCGCGCAGAAAGCGCGCCACGATGCCGCGAAACTGTTCCTGTTCATCGGTGTAACCAAAATGCATGTCTATTCCCCTGCCGCCCGTTCGTGTTTGGGCCCGGTCGGGCTGAACACCCACACGCCAGCGGTGCGCTTGTTGAGCGCGGCGCTCTGCACGCGCTCGCCGCGGGTGGCGTTGAGGGTCTTGAGCACCTCGGTGGCGTCGTCGGCCTCGACTTCGTAGAGCGCGAGATAGGGCAAGGGGCATTGCATACCCTGCTGATCGCTCAGCTTGAACCGCTGCGCCGACGTCCAGTCAGTGGTGGCCAGCACATCGTCCAGATGCTGGTGCTCGTAGTAATCGTTGTATTCGGCCTCACGACCTTCGGTGGGTTCGGTCAACACGACGACAAGATGTTTCATGGCGCGGCTCCGGTAGGAAACGGGAATTGAATCAGGGCGCGCGCGGCAGGCCCGCGTGACGCCAGTCGCAGCGCTAAGCCAGCCACACCGGCAAACTTTCGAAGCCGCGAAAAAACGGCAGCGCGCGGCGTCGCGGCGACTGCCGGCCTGGCGCAAGCGCGGGAAATTTTTCGATAAACGCCTGCAGGCCAATCTCGCCTTCCAGCCGCGCCAGCGGCGCGCCCAGACACACGTGCGGCCCGGTTGCGAATCCCAGCTGCGCGCTGGCGTCGCGGTCCAGACTGAAGCGATGAGGTTCGGCAAAGGCCGCCGGATCGTGATTGGCGGCGGCGAGCGCGACGGTCAGCGTTTCGCCTTTCGCAATCGGACAGCCGCTGACCACCGTGTCGGCGAGCGCGATGCGCGCGGTCTCGGTCAGCGGGCAGTCGTAGCGCAGGATTTCGTCGATCGCGCGCGGCATCAGCGCCGGCTCGGCGCGCAGGCGGGCAAGTTCTGCTGGATGTTTCAGCAGGGCGTGCAGCCCGTTGCCCATCAAATCCGTGGTGGTGACGTTGCCGGCCACCAGCAGCTGCGTGCACAGGCTGATGATTTCCAGATCGCTCAGGCGATCCTGTTCGTCCTGGGCACGGACCATGGCGGAAATCAGATCGTCCTGCGGTGCCCGGCGGCGCGCCGCCAGCGCCTCGCGAAACAGCGTGCTCAGCGCGAGATAGGCCTCACGCAGGCGCTGCTGCACCGGCGCTTCGCGCTCCGGGTCGTAGCCCATCAGGATGGCGTCGGACCAGCGTTTGAGGTCCACCCAGTCGGCGTCGGGCAAGCCCATCATGGCGGCGATCACGCGGGTGGGCAGCGGTCCCGCATAGGCGGCGATGAAATCAATTTCGCCGGCGTCGGGCAGCGCGTCCAGCGCCTCGCGCGTCAGGCGCTCGATACTCGGACGCATCGCGGCCACCGCTTTCGGCGTGAAGGCCTTGCTCATCAAGCCGCGGATGCGGCGATGCGCGGGGTCGTCCAGCAGCACCAGCGGCGGCTCATAGGCGGTGGCGCCGCGCGCTTCCTGCACGCCGGTGCCGGCGACGCGGCGCATATAGGACTCGGGCAGGGTTTTACGCGCATCTACCCCAAACTCGCGTGCCCGCAGCACGGTTCGCGCATCCTCGAATCGGGTCAGCACACGGCGCCCGTAGGCCGCGTCGTAGTGCAACGGGTCGCGCGCGCGGAGCAGGTCGTAGACCGCATCCGGATCTTCACGAAAGGCCGGATCGCGTGCGGTCAGCCCCGCCCCGGCGGGCAGATCCTCCGCGCTCATCCGCCGCCAAGCCGCGGGAATACCGGTGGCCGCTGCTCCAGAAACGAGCGCACGCCTTCGCGGAAATCGCCGCGCTTCAGACTCTCGTCCATCGCCTGATTGGTCTCTGCCATCGCCGGGCCCAGCGGCATCATGAGCTGCCGGTAAACCTGCTGCTTGATGACCATGAGGGAAGTCGGCGAGACGTTCGCCGCAAGACCGGCGAGATACTCGCGGGCCGCGGCCACCGTCGTGCCCGGCTCGCAGAGCCGGTCGGCCAGCCCCAGACGCTCGGCCTCCACGCCGTCGAAGCGCCGCGCGCTCCACAGCAAGTCCAGCGCTTTTGCGGTCCCCAGCAGACGCGGCAACAGCCAGCTCGCGCCGTGCTCGGCCACCAGTCCGCGTTGCGAAAACGCCGTGCTGAACTTGGCGTTGCGATCCACAAAGCGCAGGTCGCAGAGCAGCGCGAAGCAAAAGCCCAAGCCCGCGCAGGCGCCGTTGACCGCCGCAATCACGGGTTTGCGCAGCTTCAGGAAATATTGATAGATGCCGGCGAAGTCCTCGCCCATCGCCGGGTCACCGGGCTCGGCGGCCAGCTCCGGCGGTGCTTCGCGGGAGACCTCACCGTTGGCCGAAATCTCGTCCAGCGCGGACAGATCCATGCCCGCACAAAAGCCGCGCCCGGCGCCGGTCAGGATGATGCCAACGACGCGCGGGTCGGCTTCGGCCGCCGCACTGGCGTGGCGAATCTCGGCCAGCATGCGAATGGTCATGGCGTTCAGCCGGTCCGGTCGGTTGAGGGTGATCACGGCGACCGGGTCCTCGACCTGATATTCGATGTCCTGATATTGCATCCGGTGTTCCCCTCGCAGCTGCTGACAGGGCCGCCATGCTAGCAGGCCGCCGGGGATGTTAGTCCGCGCCCGGCTCTGGAATGATGCAGACCTTACGGCCCCTCTGGCCGCCGGGAGTACCGCATGGAAAAAGTCTTGTTTGAAAAACGGGGCGCGATCGCCTATGTCACCTACAACCGGCCCGAGCGGCTGAACGCCTGCGATTTGGAAACCTACGCCCTGCTGGCGGATCTGTTTCGCCGCTTCGACGCAGACGACCAGCTGCGCGTAGCGATCCTCTCCGGCAACGGCGAGCGCGCGTTCTGCGCCGGCAGCGACATCAAGGGCGAAGGCTTTGGCGATCGCTCACGGCCCGCCGGCAACGGGCTGTTCAGCGTGCTGGGCTTTCTGAAGAAACCGGTGATTGCTGCAATTCACGGCCACTGCAACGGCGGCGGGCTGGAGCAGGCGCTGGCCTGTGACATTCGTGTGGCCAGCACCGAGGCCATGTTCGGGCTGGGCGAAGTGCGCCTCGGCGTGCTGCCCGGCGGCGGCGGCACGCAGCGTCTGCCGCGCCTGATTCCGCGCGGGCGAGCGCTGGAAATGCTCTACACCGGCGCGCGGCTCGATGCGCCCGAAGCGCTGCGGCTGGGCCTGGTGGATCACGTGGTACCGCGCGGCCGGCTGCTGGAAAAAGCCGCCGACATCGCGGAAGAAATCGTGCGCAGCCCGCCGCTGGCGGTGGAGAAGATTCGGGATGCGGTGATGCGCGGCGTTGACCTGCCGCTGCCCGCAGCGCTGGAAGTCGAACGCGAAAATTTCGACTTCCTGCGCAGCACCGAAGACGCGAAAGAAGGCGCGGCCGCCTTCGCCGCCAAGCGCACGCCGGTCTGGCGCGGTCGCTAGCATCGCGCGCGTATACTGCCCGGGCCCGCGCTTTCTGCGCGCTCATTCACGACGATAACAACGCGGCCCCCAAAGGCCCGAACGAGGAGCGAACTGATGGACATAGGCGTCATTATTTTCCCGACCGACAAGGCGATTCAGCCCATTCAACTGGCGAAGGAAGTGGAAAGCCGCGGCTTCGAGTCCCTGTGGTTTCCCGAGCACAGCCATATTCCGTCCAGCCGCGAAACGCCCTGGGGCGGTCGCGCCGGCGCGCCGCCGCTGCCGGAAGAATACTGGCGCAGCCACGACCAGTTCGTGGCCCTGACGGCCTGCGCGGCGGTCACCAGCAAGCTGCGCCTCGGCACCGGCATCACGCTGGTCGCGCAGCGCGACCCGATCTGGCTGGCCAAGGAAATCGCCAGCCTCGACATGATCTCCGGCGGGCGCTTCGAGTTCGGTATTGGCTACGGCTGGTGCGTGGAAGAGATGCGCAACCACGGGCTCAACTACAAGAAGCGCCGCGAAATCCTGCGCGAATACATCCTGCTCATGAAAGAGCTGTGGACCAAGGAAGAAGCGAGCTTCAACGGCGAGCATGTGAAGTTTGAAGCCAGCTGGGCGTGGCCGAAGCCGGTGCAGAAGCCGCACCCGAACATCATCATGGGCGGCGCGGCCGGCCCGCAGACGGCGGCGCATGTGGCCGAGTTCTGCGACGGCTGGATGCCCATCGGCGGGATGTACGACTTCGAAGGCGGGCTGAAGCAGATCCACGACGCCTGCCACAAGATTGGCCGCGACCCGGCCAGCATCGACCTCGGTGTGTTCTTCGCGATGGCGCCGACGGACGACGCCATTGCCCAGTTTGCCGACAAGGGCGTGAAGCGCGTGATCCTGCCGCTGCCGCCGGCGGAAGCCGACAAGGTGCTGCCGGTGCTCGACAAGTACGCCAAGTTCATCAAGTAGTTCGCCACGCGCCGGCTGGCGCGTGCGCTTCAAACGGCACCTGCGGGTGCCGTTTTTTTTGTGCTACTTAGGGTGCGGCGCCGAGCAGCTTGCGGATTTCGCGCAAGCGCTCCTGCACCCGCGCGGCGTTGGCGGGCCCCATGCGAATCAGGATGCGGGCACCCGCGGACTGTTGCTGAAGCGCGACGTCGGCGTAGGCGTAGAGCACGCCGGGATGCGTCAGCGCCGGCAGCGCGGCGGGCACCTGTACCGCCAGCAGATGATCGATCACCACCAGCAGGCGATCGTTGAACAAATGCCGGGGGTCGGCCATCTCGGCGTAAGCCTGTTGCAACAGCGGATACCACTGGCGGTACAGCGCTACCCAGTGCGTGGCGTCGGCGGCCAACAGGGCGTTGAGCAGCGGCTGATAGCGTGCGGCATTGCCGGGCGCAAGTTGTAACGCGGCCTCACCGCCGGCCACCTCAAAGCTGCCGGGCACGGCGCGCACCACGCGGTATTTCATCGACAGGCGCTCGTTGGGCAGGTTGTCGATGGTGACGACCAGCCGTCGCACCAGCGAGCGCGGTTCGATCATGGTGGTGATGAAGGACTGTCCCGCAAGCGCGCGGAGCGCCGACAGCGCCGCCACGTCGCTGTCTTCCAGCGCCGGCAGGGCCGGGTCGGGCAGGGCTTCGGCGGCGGGTTCGTCCGGCGGCAGGGTGCTGACGGGTGGCGCTGTCTCCTCGTCGACAGGCGCGACCGCGTTGCGCACGCCGGCCGGCGCTTCGGCCATCTTCGCCGCCAGCGCCGGGTCCTCGCGCAGCGCCCACAGATAGACCGCCAGCGCGATGACCACGGCCGAGGCCAGCCACAGCAGGGATTTAGTGAGATTGCTCATGCGTGTTCGCGGCCCCCGGGGTTGCGCTGGATTAAAGGCATCAGTTGGCGAGCGACAGGTGGCTCAAATCAAATTCGGCCGGCGGCACCTCGACCGCATCGACCAGCGTCACGCCGGCCGGGGCCAGACTGAGTTCGGATAAATCAAAAAACGGCGCGGCCACAATGTCGGTGTCGAGCAGCAGCGGGCCCGGCGCCAGAACGCGGAGGTGGCTGGTGTCGATGGCCGGTGGGGTCACCGCCGCCGCGTCGAGCAGCACGGCGCCTGGCGGCGCAATCTCCAACGCCGGCGCGACCGGCACGGCGGCTGCCGCGCGGGCAATGGCCGGCGCGAGCGGCGCCAGCGCGGGGGGCAGCGGCGCGACGGGTCGGAGCGGCGGCGGCGTGTCGACCATGAGCACCCGCTCGCACAGGGCGCCGACTTTGGCCAGCGCGGCGAGATACTGCCCGGCGCTCGCCTCATCGAGGCCTTTGCGCAGCACCACCGTCTGTCCGCTGAACATGGGCGCGATTTTGGCCGGTTCGGTTTTCAGGAGGCGGGCCAGGCCGGCGATCACGTCGGCTTCGGCCATGCCCTCGGCGAGGCGTCCGGAGAACACCAGTTTGTACTGCTCGGCCACCGTGAACTTACCCGTCGTGAAACTGCCTGAGCCCAGTATAGGCCGAGTCGCGGTCGCCACCGATCTGTTCAGTGCGGGTTCAATCCGCGGCCCGCAGGCTGCCCCCACGGCCAATCCCACATGACCCGGGTCAGCGGCCGCCAGCCAGCGTGGGACTATCCTCGCGAGGCATATTTGAGGGAGTTGCCATCATGACCGTACGTTTCACCCCACTCCTCGCCCTCGCCTGCCTGGCGGCGCTGTGCCTGCAGCCTGCGGCTGCCGCCGACCGTCAGCGCGGCAAAGGGGGCGGCAACCGGGACATCATCGGGTCCCACGCGGCTGCCGGCATTGGCACCCCGCGCGGGGGCACGGTCGAGCGCCCCCGCAGCGAACCGCGCCGCGACCGTGACAACCGCCGGGACTGGCACGACACCGGTCGCCGTCATCACAACCACGGCGGCTACTACGCCGACCGTGGCCGGGTCAGTACCTCGTTCGGGCTTTATCTGGGCGGGCCGGTGTATGCCGATCCGTTCTGGGGTCCGCGCCCTTACTACTATTCGCCCTGGTACTACGACCCGCCGCCGCGCACGGTGATCATCGAGCGCGAACCGACGGTCTACATCCAGCGCGACGCGCCTCAGCCTGCCCCTGCGCCAGCGCCCCAGGCCGCCGCGCCGGCGGCCCCGCAGCTCTGGTACTACTGCCCGAAGCCGGCTGGCTACTACCCCTACGTGCCGCAGTGTGATCAGCAGTGGGTGCCGGTCGATCCGCGCAACCTGCCGCCGACCAAGCCCGCGCAGTAATCGCCCGCTTTACTCGGAGTATCGCCATGAAGCCCGTTTTATCTTCGCTCTCGCTCGGCGTGCTTAGTCTGGCCCTTGCGGCCTGCGCCACCTACCCGCAGGGGCCCAGCCTCAGCGCCCTGCCCGGCAGCTACTCGAACTTCGACCAGTTCCGTGCAGACGACGCCGAATGTCAGGCCTATGCGCGCCAGACCATCGGCCCGCCGCCGGGTCAGGTGGCCAGCGACAGCGGGGTTAACAGCGCGGCCGTCGGCACCATGATTGGTGCGGCCGCCGGTGCCCTCTTGGGTTCGGCTTCGGGCAATGCCGGCTCCGGCGCAGCGCTGGGCGCTGGCACCGGGCTCTTGTTTGGGAGCATCGTGGGCAGCGAGGCCGCCAGCAGCGCCGGTGGCTCACAGCAGGAACGCTACGACGGCGCCTACGTGCAATGCATGTACGCGAAGGGTCATCAGGTGCCGGTGTCAGCCAGTGTGGCGTCACGACTGGAGGCCGAGCGCCGCAGCGCACAGGCCGTGCAAGCGCCGATGCCGCCGGCTCCTCCGCCCGGTGCAATCGCCCCGCCACCGCAGGCTCCGGCCTATCCGCCACCGGGCACCCCGCCGCCGCCAGGCTACTAAGGCCTCGCCCGGCACTCGCCGGGCCCGCGGATGCTCTGCGATACTCGGCGGGCAGCTAACGCCCGCCGCCATTCAAGGAGACCGTGATGCCCAAAATTACCGGCACGTTTGAAGACCGCGAACAAATCCGCGAGCTCTACGCCCAATACGCCAATACCGTCGACGCCGGCCAGTTCGAGGCCTGGATGGATTGCTTCACGCCAGACGGCGTATTCGAGAGCCCGCTGATGGGCCGCTTCGCGGGTCGGGAAGAACTGCAGAAATTCACCCAGCAATATCACCACTCCTGGGCGGGTGGCGGCGTGCGCCACATGATGGTGAACGTGAGCTTCGAGATCACCGGCGACACCGCCACCGGCACCTGCGGCCTCATCTACTTCAAGGTGCACGACGGCAAGAGCGACTACCTGCTGACCGGCGGCTACCACGACACGCTGCGCAAGGACCACGGCGAGTGGCGCTATACGCATCGGCAGGTTTATATCGACGGCTAGGCGTGGTCATCCCCGGCGGCAGCGCTCGGCGCTCCCGCCGGCTTGGCACTAACCGAGCTTGAAGCCCTCGTACCCCTTCGCCGCGACCTCCGCCACCTTGTCGCGAAACGCCGGGGCACCACCCGCGTAGAACAGAAACCCGCGCTTTTTCCCCGGGATGTTGGTGCCCATGAACCAGGACTTGGTCTTGGTGAACAACATGCCCTCCGTCAGGCTGGACGCATGCTCGGTCCAGGCGTCTTCCGCGTCCTGTCTGGCTTCGATGCGCGTATAGCCGTTGGCCCGCATATAGCTCAGACATTCGCGCACCCAGTCACCCAGCACTTCGGCACAGCGGGTGAAGTTGCAGAACACCGCGCCGTTGGCGATGAAAAGATTGGGGAAGCCGGCGGTCTGCAGGGTGAGATAGGCACTGGGGCCCTCGCGATCCCATTTTTCCTTCAGCGACTGGCCCTGTTCGCCGCGAATATCCATGCGCGTCAGCTCGCCCGTGATCGCATCAAAGCCGGTGGCGTAGATGATGACGTCGAGCGGATAGTGGGTATCACCGACGGTAATGCCAGTCGCGGTGATTTCGGTGATCGGCGTCGCCTTGATGTCGACCAGTTTCACATTGTCCTGGTTGTAGACCTCGTAGTAGCCGGTTTCGAGCGGAATGCGCTTGGCGCCGAAGGGATGGTCTTTCGGCACCAGCATTTCGGCCACCACGGGATCTTTGACCCGCGCACGAATCTTGTTCCGCACGAACTCCGCATAGTCTTCGTTGGCGGCATCGTCGGTCATGATGTCGTGGAAGCAGCCGAACCATTTGGTGAAGCCTGGCTGCGCCCAAATCTCCTCATAGAACGCGCGCCGCTCCGCGAGCGGGACGTCGAAGGTCTTACGCGGATCGAAGTCCTGCATGAAGCTCGCGAAGGTGGCGCGGCACTTGGCGAAAATCTCGTCGTAGCTGTCCTTGATCTGCTGCTGGGTGTCGGGGTCGATGACCGAGTTGCGCAGCGGGCAGCAGTAGTTGGCGGTGCGCTGAAAGACGGTCAGGTGACCGACCTCGCCGGCAATGCGCGGAATGAGCTGCACGGCGGTCGCGCCGCTGCCAATCACGCCCACCCGCTTGCCGCTGAAGTCGACCTTCTCGTGCGGCCAGCGCGCGGTGTGGAACGACTCTCCGGCAAATGTTTCCACGCCCGGAATGTCCGGCAACTGGTGCGCCGACAGAATGCCGACGGCAGAGATCAGGAACTGCGTGTAGGCACGGTGACCGTCGTGGGTTTCGACCAGCCACTGGTTGCGCGCGGCGATGAACTGCGCGGACTTGATCCGCGCGTTGCAGCGGATGTGCGGCCGCAGGTCGAACTTGTCGACCACAAAGTTGAGGTAGCGCTCGTTCTCGGGCTGCGCCGAGTAGTGCTCGCTCCAGTTCCACTCTTTCAGCAACTCCGGCGAGAAGCTGTAGGCGTAGCTGTAGGACTCGGAGTCAAAGCGCGCGCCCGGGTAGCGGTTCCAGTACCAGGTGCCGCCCACGCCGCCGCCGGCCTCGAAAATCTTCACCTTGATACCCAGCTGGAGGAGACCCTGCAGCTGGTAAATGCCGGAAACGCCGCCGCCGATGATTAGCGCGTCCAGGGTTTCGATCTGCTCAGCGTTGGCCGCGCCGCCCGCCGGCTGCTCTGCAATTCCCATCGTCCTCTCCCCCGTCAGTTGCAATCGTCAGATTTAGTAACCAAGTTCGCGCGCCGCGCGGTCCAATACCACCGGCACCGACCAGCGCGTGCGGGCGAGCCGGATGTCGTTGCTGCGACCTTCGGCGTAGAGCCCGGAGGCGCTCATCCAGAACGCGACCGAACGCATGGCGTAGAGCGCGTTGTAGTAGCGACAGATCTCGTCATCAATCGTGAAGCCGGTGGCGGCTTCGTACTCACGGTAGAAGGCGTCGCGGTCGACCAGATTCGACAGCAGCTCGGTGCCTTCGCGGTTCAGGTCCGACAGCACATAGGCGACGTCGTACATCGGATCGCCCAGCACCTGCAATTCCCAGTCGAGCACTGCTGAGATACGGTCCTCGTGGATAAGCAGATTGCCGGTGCGATAGGCGCCGTGCACCAGCGTGACCCGTGAGCTGCTGGGCGCGTTGGCTTCCAGCCAGCCGATGAGGTCCGTCAGCACCGGCTCCGGCGGGTGGCCGGACAGGGCGATGAGCTCGCGCCATTTGGCGATTTCACGGCGGGCAAAATCGGGGCCCGCCGCCGGCACGCCCAGAAACTCGAGTCCCGCCGCACGCCAGTCCAGCGTATGCAAGGTGGCCAGCGTTTGCGTAAAGCTGCGCGGCAAGGCGCCGCGCTCGGCGGCCGCCTGATAGAACGCGCGGCCCTCCCGCCCCCAGGGGCTCGGGCAACTGCCGGGCACTTTTTCCATGACCAGAAACGGCGCGTCGAGAATCGCCGGGTCAGACTCGTACCACCAGACTTTGGGCGCGGCGAGCGGCGTTGATTCCAGCGCTTTCAGCACCCGGAACTGCTCGCCCAGATCGGACAAATGCCGCAGCAGCGCGTTACCCGGATCGCGACGCAGGCACATGCCCTGACGATGCACCTGGCCCGCCTCCTGCCACTCCGCATCAAACAGCCAGGTCTCGTGCGACCAGCCCACGGCGATGCGTTCGACACCGCTGAGGCGCAGGCCCTCGGCCTGCGGCAGCTTGCCTTGCAGGTAGGCGGCGATTCGCGACTCCAGCGAGGGGGGTTGCGTGCCTGGGGTCGCGCTCATGCGGCGTACACCAGTTCGCGGTCGAGGCCGAGGCGCAGCGTGTGGCGAATCCGGGCCAGGCTTTGCCGGAAGACCTCGGTGTCGAGTTCGGCTTGAGCGGCATAGAGCGCGGCCACCAGGGCGTTCAGGCCGTGCTTGTCGGGTGCGCCGCTGAGTCCCGTCAGCGTGCGCCCCAGCGCCGCCGGTAAGGGACTGCCGCCCAACAGTTCGCGGAGGTCGTGCGCGAGGGCCGCGACGTCCGCGCGGCCGGCGGCGGCATGCGCCTCGGCCAGCGCGAGCTGTTGGGACAACTTATCCAGCACCACGCTCGCCATATAGGCCTGCGTCCTGGGATAAGCCTCGCCCACTGCCGGGGCGATTTCCTGTTTCAGGGTCTGCGCAAGTCGGCGCAGCAGTTCGTCAGGACTCATGGCTAGCTGCTTTCCTCAACTGATTTATGGGGTATGGCCATCGGCGTCAGCGTCGCCGCCATCTCGCGCAGCCGGAATTTCTGGATTTTCCCGCTGGGGGTGCGCGGGAAGGCGTCCAGCACTTCCAGCCGTTCGGGCCAGTAGGGTTTGATCAGACCGGCCTCGTTCAAAAACTGGATGAGGCTGGCGAAGTCGAGGCTCGCGCCGGCGCGCAGGCTGACGAACGCGCAGCCGCGCTCGCCAAGCCGCGCGTCGGGCATGCCGACGATCGCGCAGTCTTCGACCGCCGGGTGCCGGTGAATCAGGCTTTCCACTTCCACCACCGGAATGTTCTCCCCGCCGCGAATAATCAAATCTTTCGAACGTCCGGTAATGCGGATATAGCCCTCGGCGTCGATCCGCGCGTTGTCGCCGGTCTCGCACCACAGCGCCTCGTCAACGCCGTAGTCCGCCGGGCGTTTCAGATAACCCACGAACAGCGTCACGCAGCGCGCCTGTAAGCGGCCTTCCACACCCGGCGGCACGGGACGACCGTCCGCATCCACCACGCGCACTTCCTGATGCGGCAAGGCGCGGCCATCGGTGCCAAAGATTTTCTCCGGCGCGTCGCCCGGATAAGTCGCGGTCGCAATGCCCATTTCCGTCATGCCCCAAGCGCTCATCACGTAGAGCCCGGGGTAACGCTGCGCGGCCTCTTCCACCAGTACGCTCGGAATGGGCGCGCCGGCACACAGGAACAAGCGCAGGCTGGAGAGCTCCGCCGCCTGCATCGCCGGCGCGTGAACGAGATCGTTGAGGAAAGGCGTGGACCCAAGGGTAATCGTGCAGCGCTCCTGTTCGATCAGCGCCGCCGCGCCGGCCGGCTCCCAGGACTCCTGCAGCACGCATTTGCTGGCGTTGAACATGGACAGCACCGCGGCGTACATGAAGCCCGTCTGATGCGCCATCGGCGAGCCCATGAAAATGGCGTCGTCGGGCCGGAAGCCGAACAGCGCGTTGGCCAGCATCGCCTTGCACAGCAGGGTGTTGGCCGTGTGCATGACGCCCTTGGGCTGGCCGGTCGTGCCCGAGGTGTACATGATTTCGGTAACGTCGTTGGGATCTGGACGGCGCGCGGCAAACAGCGCGCCGGTATCGGTTTCCGATTCCCACGCGCGATTGAGCACGACGGATTCAAACGACGTTGCCGGATCGCTGCCGTTCACCACCAGCACGTGCGAGAGCGCCGGCAGCAGCGGACGCAAACGCCCGGCCATTGCGGGGTAGTCGAAGCCGCGGTACTGCTGCGGCAGGATCAGCACCCGCGAGCCGGCAAAACCCAGCATGAATTCCAGTTCGCGCTCGCGAAAAATCGGCATCAGCGGATTGGTCACCGCGCCAATCCGCACGCAGGCCGCGTGTACGGCAGCGAAGTGCCACCAGTTGGGCAGCTGAATCGAAACCACATCGCCGCGCTGCACGCCTAGCCCGGCCAGCGCGGCAGCGATACGGATGGAAAGATCGCGCAGTTCGCGATAGCTGATGCGGGCGGTCTGGCCGGTGCTGTTGCGGTATTCGACGATGGCCGGGGCGTCCGGCGTGCGGGCGGCGGCCTCGTCCAACAGATCGCAGACGAGGCGATTGACCCATAAACCGCGCGCGGTGAGGTCATTGATGCGCTCGGCGGAAAGAATGGCTGCAAAACTCACCGCGCACCTGCCTCTGATGATTTGATCGCTAGCGCTGCGCCGCGGCCTCCCGTCGATAACGGGCCCAGCGATGCACCGGCCACATGTCCTGATCTTCGCCCCAGGCTTCTGCCCCGTTCAGATCCCAGCGAATGAGGCTGTTGTGATCGATGAACGTATGACGGTTCAGCACGATGCGACTCACCGGCACGCCCGTCGCCTGCAGCAGCCGCCCCTCGCGGTCGGTGGCCGTCATGCGGATGTGGCGGACGCAACCCGTGGCCGGGTCGCGCTCAACCTCGCGGGTGCCGCCCGTCAGCGCTACGGTGACGCCATCGCGGCGCAAAAAGCCATAGGCAATTTCATCTTTGCCCTCACGCAGGTTGCTCACCGCGAGAAAGCCGTGATGGGCGTCGGCCGCGCCGGTGACGTAGGCCGCTTGCCGCGGCCGGTCTTCGGGGCGGCGGCCCCAGGTACGGTCGCGCATCCCGATGCAATCAATCTCGATCCGTTCCCCGTGCAGCACGATGTGCCCGGTAACGCGCCCGAACTGGTCAAAGTGATGCGCGCTGCCAAAGGTCGAGCCGACTGCCGTCAGCGGCTCGGGCGGCATCACGCCTTCGAACAGCAGGTCTGCTTGCAGGCGGTCGCCGTCGTCATAGCCAAGCGCATAGCGCATGCCCGGCGCCAGCGCGCGGATCGATACGCCGTTCGGCAGGCGGCAATCGTCCAGATCCTGATCTTGCGGCAGTTGCAGGGCGGAATAGTTGGCTGAATACAGCACTTCCCAAGGCAGTTGCGCGCGGTCGTCCCACACCCATGCGCCGCCGGCAACGGTGCCGATATTGGGCCGGAACATGCAGTAGAACCAGCCGCCGAGTCGCCGCGCCGGATGGTGGAACGAGAACCACGCGGTTTCGGTCGCCCACCAGTCGCTGCCCAGTTCACCAAAGTGGAAGCGGTCATCGCGTGCGGTGAACTGGGCGGCGCTCACCGTTGATGCACCAGCGGCATGCCGGGGATCGGGCTGCGCACGTGCACAACGTAATCGCTGACCACGCTGCCGATGTAGAGGTCGCAGAGATCCGGCCCGCCCCAACTGACGTTGGTCGGGGTGCGCAAAATCGTGCCTTCCGGATCCGACAGCATGGTGACGAGCTCGCCCTTGGGCGTGATGACCACCACCTTGTTGGCGAGAAACAGCGTAACCCACAGATTGCCCTGAGCGTCGAAGCCGCAGCCATCTGGCGCGCCCAGCTGGCTGCGCATAGTCAGCGACAGCGGCCGCAGGTGTTGCACTTCCTGATGCGTGAAGCCGAGCTTCGGGCCGTAGCGGTCGGGCGTGCCGAGACTGCCGTCCTTGTTGATGGGATAGCGCTGCACGTCGCAGCCAACGGTCTGGCACACAAAGAGATGCTGCTCTTTGGCATCCAGCGCAATGCCGTTCGCAAACGCAATGCCGGCGGCCACCACGTGGGTGCTACCGTCCGGGTCAATGCGGAAAATGAAGCCGTCGTTCTGACCGGCAAACGCGCGGTCTATCGGCCCCCAAGTGGAGTGCGAGCACCACACGCGACCTTTGGAATCCACCACCGGATAGTTGCAGCCGTAAAGCGTGCGCCCGTTGATCTGGCCGCACAGGACCTCGAGCTTGCCGGTCGCCGGGTCAAGGCGCTGCAGCGGGCCGGCGCCGGTTTCCGGTCCGCCGAAATTGGCAATCAGAATTCGCCCGGCCAGATCCATGTTGATCCCGTTGGGCGAGCCGCCGGCCTTGCCCACGCGCTCAATGCCGCCATCACGGCGCAGCCGCGCCACCGCGCTCTGCTGGTCAGACATCCACACCGTGCCGTCGGCGGCCACCACCACGTCTTCGGGCCGCGTAACGCCCGTTCCCACTTTGCGACAGTCTGAAAGATCGATAGGCCTCAAAATCATGCCCTGCTGCTCCTGCTACGCGCCGACCACCAGAGCGGCGAGCCTGCGCTGCTGTGTACTTGAAAAACGCCGGCGGCGGCTACTGGCCGGCCGGGCTGGTGTAAACCGTGTGTATGGCTTCGATTTCGCGCAGCAGTTCACTGCCCAGCGGGACCTCGAAGGCCGCGAGTTGCGCGTCCAGCTGCGCGATCGTCGTCGCGCCCAGAATGGTCGACGCCACAAAGAACCGCTGCCGCACAAAGGCCAGCGCCAGCGCCACCGGACTGATGCCGTGGGCGCGAGCCAGCCGGTCATAGGCCGCTGCCGCCTGCAGGGCGCGCGGCCGTTTGTAACGATCGCCAAACTGCGGGAACTTGGCCAGGCGCGCCTCGCGTAAGCCCGGCGCAGGCTCGCCCTCGAAGGGCGGGATGCTGCCGTCGGCCGCCGTGAACTTGCCGCTCAAGAGGCCCATCGCGAGCGGTGAATAGGCGAGCAAGGGAACCTTGTGGCGGAAGCTGGCTTCGGCCAGATCGCCGTCGAAGGTGCGAATCAGCAGGTTGTAGCCGTTCTGGATCGAGGCCGGCGGCGGCAGCCCGTGGGCGCGGGCGAGGTGCGCGAATTCACACAGCCCGAACGCCGTTTCATTCGACAGCCCGTAGGCGCGGATTTTGCCCGCCGTGATGGCCGCGGCCAGCGCCTCGATTTGCTCCAGGATGGGCGTGGCGTCTTTCTCCTTCAGCGGGTCGAACTGCCAGTTGCCGAACATCGGCACGTTCCGCTCCGGCCAGTGGATCTGGAACAGGTCGATGTAGTCGGTCTGAAGCCGCTTGAGGCTGTCGTCGATCGCCCAGGGAATGGTGCGGGCAGAGACCCGCGTGTCGCCGTTGCGGATCCAGTCGCGCCGGCCGGGCCCGGCAATTTTCGAGGCCAGCACAAACTCGCCGCGGCGGGCGTGGTGACGGGCCAGCCACTGGCCGATGATTGTTTCGGTGCGGCCCTGGGTCTCGCGATTGGGCGGCACCGGGTACATCTCGGCGGTATCAATGAAGTTGATGCCACAGGCCAGCGCGTGATCGATTTGCGCGTGCGCATCGGCGGCCGTGTTCTGCTCGCCGAAAGTCATGGTGCCGAGACACAGTTCGGTCACCTCCAGCGCACTGTCGCCCAAGCGGTTGGTTTTCATCGCGCCCCCGGAAGATTGTGTGGCTTGCGCAGCAGCGCCTAATACAGCTCCACCACGCGGTCTTTCACAAACGTGTAGCGCGGGTGCTTATACCAGCCGTAGAGCAGCGATTTGCGCGGCTCCTTGTGGATTTTTTCGTCGTAGATCTTGAGCTCGCCGGTCTGCGGATTCATCCAGAAATCGAGGTCGTAAAGTTTCTCGGGCGCGCCCACCACGGCAAAGTCGGTGCAGGCGAAATAGGTGTTGCGATCGATCACCCGTACCGGGTCGTGGATGGTGACGAACTTGAGCGCGAGTTCCTCGCCGGTCTTTTCGTCCCGCAGGTGAAAGACGCCGTCGGCGTCAGCCCGGGCCGCGATGTGCGCCATCATCGCGGCCTTGATGTCTTCGGCGTAGAACTTGCGCGCCGCTTCCTCAGCCCGAGCCGGCGCCGTGAGCCCACAGGCCCACAGCACCAGCACGAGCATCAGGCGCGGCGTGCGCAGCAAGCACCACTCCATGCCTTAGCGACCGCGATCAGGGCTTCTCTTCAGCCGGGGCGCCACCGTGCTCGGCGGGCGAACCACCGTGCTCCATGCCCTCCGCAGCAGCGCCGGCGGCTTCCTTGGTTTTGTCGGTGGCGGCTTTCGCCGCTTCGGCGGCGGGTTTGGCGGCATCGGCCGGCGCGCCGCCGTGTTCGGCAGCCATTACGGTCAGGGGCAGGGTCAACAACAGGGCGGTTATCAGCTTCATGACTATCTCCTGGAAGGTTGAGGGTGAGGGGCAAGCCGGCGCTCAGTCGCGACCGGGTGCCGTGGCCGGGGTACTGTCAGCGGGTCTGAGATTACGCGAGGCGAAGGGTTCCGTCAGCCAAGCGACGGGCGAAAACGCCAGCGCTCGCGCCTCGGGCAGGCCCAGCGCCTCCGGCCCGTTGGTGGTCGCCCCGCCATCGGCCGGACGCGCGTAGCTGCCGAAGAGGCGATCCCACAGGCTGAGAATGGTTGAGAAATTGCGGTCGCCAAAGGCGCGATCTACGGCGTGATGCGCGGCGTGGAAGCGCGGCGTGACGATGAACAGCGACAGCACCCGCTCCACGCGGTCGGGGAAGTCGATATTGCTGTGATGGAACTGGGCGCAGAAGCTGACCAAGGCCTCAAACAGGAACCAGGCCACCATGGTCGGCCCCCACACGCCGATCCAGACGGCCTTCGCCAGCCCGGACAGGATGAGTTCGCCCGGATGGAAGCGCAGCGCCGTGCTGAGGTCCATGCCGATGTCGGCGTGATGCGCCTTGTGGAAACGCCAAAGAAAATTCACGCGATGATTGGCGCGATGCCAGACGTAGTCGAAGGCATCAATGACCACCACGCCGGCGACAATTTCGAACCAGCCTTCCAGCCCCAGCCAGCGCGCGAGCCCAAAGCCTTCTTCCTCCACATACACCGCCCATAGCAGCAGGGGCACATAAACCACCACGCGCACGATCACGGTATTGAGCGCCGCCACCGCGGCGTGGAAGCCCAGCCGCCGCCAGCGCGACATCCGCCACGGCCGGGCCGGCCAGCACGTTTCGACCAGCAGGAACAGCAGGAGCCCGCCGACGAAGACGACCAACTTGCCGCTGTCCAGATCGAAATTCATCTAGTTTGTCAGGGCCGAGGCTTTGCCGGCGGCGTTGAACCACACCTCGCCGTTGCCCAGCATCGCGCCCTGATCGCGCACAAACATATTCCGCGGCACGGCTTTCAGGATGCGGGCGGTGTATTCCGGCGTGAAAACGGCCTCGAAGTGCGGTAGCAGGTCGGCGCTCGATTTGAAGCGGCGATTGCGCCCGTCCAGCCGCACGGTGATGGGATAGGCGATGCGCGCCGCCACCGCCTGCCGATCGCCTTTCTTCAGCGCTCGCCAGAAGGCGGTGGCGCCGTCGTTGACCACGCTATCGTCGCGCACGCCGATCGCGCCGTAGCGGTGTTTGAGACTGCCGCTGATGCTGCTCTGCGCGGTGAGGTAGACCGGCAGCCGGGTCTTGCCGTCGGCGCTGACCCACTCGCCGGCAATGACGTCGCAGGTCAGCGGGCTGTCGCCGTAGGTCTCGCCCGGATCGCGTTCGGGGAAGCTGGTCTCGAAGCGGCCGGTCACGGCGCCTTGCGCGTCGGTCTCTTCCAGCAACAGCTGCTGGCTGTCTACCAGCCGGCCGCTGAGCGCGATGTCCCGCAGTTGGCTGGCGTAGAAGTACACGCCCTGCACGGTCTCGCCGCTGAACACCAGCGTCATGCGCACCCGGTATTTACCGCCCAGCGTTCCGTCGTAGTCCCACAGTCGGCCGGGCTCGTTGCGGGTGCAGAGCGCCTGGGCGCCGAGCGCCGACAGCGTAAGTCCCAAGGCCAACAGGCCGCGCAGCAGGTACCAGCATTGCGTCATCGTGATCTCCTTTGCCAGATCATTGGCGCGGCGCTCGCCCACCAACGCACACGGCGTTGTGACCGACTTCTCGCCGCCTCGCAAGCCCGTTGATCAGGGTTCAGTCGGCGAGCTTGAACCCGCGTGCAAACAGCACCGCACCCACGCTGCCCAGCACCAGCCAGAATGCGGCACTGACCGCGAGCGCCGTCCACTCAAACTGCGTCGCAAGCGCAACGGGGGCCAGCGCCGCCGCCAGCGGTGCCAGTGGTGCGCCGGCGAGCTGTGGCACCAGCAGCAGCACGATGCCCGGCAACTTTCGCCACAGCCCGGGCAGCCAGCACAAGACCGCCAGCCCCAGCGCCGTACAGACCACCGTTCCCAGCCACCACCACTGACGGGCGCCCAACGCGGCCGCCGCGGTGCCCGGCAGTTCCGGCGGCAAGCCCAGTGCTGGCGCCAAATTAACGCTCAAAAACCCGCAGACGCCCCACAGCGCGCCCGCCGCGAACCCTTTCGGCGCCCCGCGCCACAGCCACAGCGCGCCGAGCAGCAGGGCAAAGCCGATGCCGGTCAGCAGATCAACCAGCAGCGTTGAACCAAGGCGCGCGAAGCTCAGCGCGGGCAGCGAACCGGCTGGGTTTTCGTAGCGCTCGGCGGAGAGGATTAAGGGAACGGTGAAGACCAGATGCAAGACGGCCAGCAGCAAGCCGGCGCCGGCGCCAGTGCACAGCGCCCAGCGCAGCAGGCGGTCAAACAGAAACGGCGGTCCTAGTGGCAGGGAAAGGCGAACGCGTGACGGGTGTCGTGCGCGGCGTTGTGCACGGCGCCGACCGGCGAGAAGCCGACAGCCCACACAATCAGCAAGCCGAGCGCGGCGGCGGCGAGCGCGACACGGGTCGCTTCGCGCCGGGTGGATTGGACTGTAGAGGCAGCAACTGTAGCCATGGGGCGCTCCCGAAAGTGAGTGGGCGATAGTCAGCCGAGCATAACCAGTTTGCGTGCGGAGGCAAACGCTGCGCGCGGCGGTGTTGGCTTTGGCAGGACTATCGCGGCGCGCCTCCCGCTGCCTTGTCTTGCTTATGGCAGCTGCCGCTCGCGCTGACTATGCTCGCAGGCCCGCCAATCACCAGCCCCAAGGGAGACAGAAGCCCATGCTGCGCCGAGTGCTCCCGATCGCGCGCAGGCTCACCGCGCAGCCCTGGTGGCAGGTGCTGAAAGTGCTCGCCATCGCGGGCGGTCTCGGCCTCTTGCTGCACTACCTGCTGGACGAGCGCCCGCTGGCGCTTTGGCAGCCCGCGCTGCTGTGGGGCCTCGCGCTGTGTGAACTGTCGATGCTGGCCTACGCGCTGCGCTTTCGCGCGGTGATGCAGGTCGCCGGCATTGCGCTCCCGCGGATCGCAGCTTTGCGGATCTGCCTGCTGGCGGTGTTCTGGCATTTCTTTCTGCCGCTGTCGGTGGGCAGCGAACTGACGCGCTATGCGCGCCTGCGGGCCCACGCCCCGGCCCGTCGACCCGGCGAAATTGCCGCCGCGCTGGTGCTCGATCATGCGCTGGGCGTGGTCGCCTTGCTGGCGCTGGCCGGCGCCCTGCTGCTCGCGCTGCGGCCGTTCGGCGAGGTCTCGCGCTGGCTGTCGCTGGCGGTGTGGGCGGGTCTGGCCAGCGCGCTGGTGGTGCTCGGCGTCTACCGCCAACGGCTGCCGGCCCCGGTTGCACAGGCGCTGGCACAGCTGGCAGCGAACCCGGGCGCGGTGGCCCGCGCGCTGGGTTGGTCCGTGGTGATGCATCTCCTGCTCGCGGGCGCGGTGTGGACCGGCTCACGCGGCTGGCAAATCGCGCTCGACTATCCGCACACGGCGCTCGTGCAGGCCAGCGCCGGCCTGTTCCAGATGCTGCCGGTCAATCTGGGTGGCGTGGGCGGTGGGGAAGTCGCCGGACTTGGGCTTTATCTCGGGCTCGGCCTGTCGCGCGCCGACGCCCTGCTGCTGGTCTCACTGCTGTACTGCTATCGGGTGGTGACCGCGCTGCTCGGCGGCGCCTGGGAGCTGCTCAGCCTGCGTCGCGGCGCTCAGTCTTCGTCCTGAAAGATGTGATGCACGCGCGGCAGATCGGCTTCCATCCGCCGCGGCACCTTGCGCATCAGCCAGTTCAGCCAGCCATAGCGGCTGCGGCTGAAACAGGACAGCGGCGCGAGCTCAGCGCCCATCAGCGACTTCGCCGCATACGAGCCCAGCCCGAGGTTTAACCACTTCAGACCGCGCGCGAGGCCGAGCCTGACCGCGCTGTCCAGCAACTGGAACCAGATGTCGTCCGGCGGGCCGTCGCCACGGCCAGAATAGGTCGCGATGAGGTGGCTGCGGTCGAAAAGCACCATGCCCTGCCCAACCATCTCCGACCCCCGCGTCGCCACCAGCAGCGCGCTCTGCGCGCCGAGGCAGGCATCGAGTTGGCGAAAATATGCCGGGCCCAGCACTTCGCGCTTGATGCCTTTGCTGCGCGCATAGGCGGCGCTGACCTGCGCCGCGCAGGCCTCGGCCAGATGTCCGAAAGACGCCAGCACCGCCACCGTCTGGTCCTGCGCGGCCGCCCGCCGCAGACGCCGGCCCAGATCCTTGCGATAGCGCGAGCGCATCGCGGCCAGGTAGTCCGCATAGGACGCCCAGCGCAGCGGAATCCGCGCCAGCGGCTGGTTGGCCACCTGCTGATAGCCGCGCGCGCTCAGCGCCGCGAAATCGGGCAACTCTTCGTTCATGAAGTCGCGGATCACGATCAGCGGGCTGTCGGAGGCACGGGCGATCTTGGCAATCGCCGCCTCCAGCAGCATCAGCAAGGGCCCGCGCGGCAGGCCCGGGCGCAGCGAAAAGCCGTGACCAATGACGTGCGGAGACGCGCACTCGGTGATCCTGACTTGCAGAAAGCGCGGCCACAGCCGCCGCAGGCCCTGCGCCAAGGGCTTCAGCACTGCGGGCAAAATCTGCGCGAGGTCGGTGGTGATGGTGTAGACGCAGCAGTGGGCCAGCCACTGGCCGTGGCGGTCGAAGACGACGGGATAAAAGTAGCGACAGTCGTTGATGCCGGCGCCGGCGATGGCGCGCAAGTAATCGTACGAGCGGATCACGGCGTCTGGACCTGCGAGTTCGTCCCAGGCCGCCCGATCGCATTGCTCAAGGGACTGAAAAATCTCCACCCGGCGCCCGTCCGGCGCCTCAATGGGCGCCAGACCGGCGAGCGGCGGCGGCGGGGCGCCGCCGGAGGCCATCGTTAGCGAAACCGCGCGAGCGCCCGGGTGCTCAGTTCGCAGCCGCCGCCGTCTGACCGTCCCACCAGCGTTGGACCGCGTCCTTAACTTCGCGCGCGTGGAAGCGGGCCGTCTTCAGGGTCGGCTGCAGCGCTTCGTTGTAAAAGAACGCCGGCAGTTCGTCGTCTTCCACCGTGAAGCCCGCCGCGCGGTTGAACGCATCCTCTTCCTTCAGCGTGGCGCGGCCCAAATCCTGAAAGAAGCTCATCGGCAGGCTGGTGCCCAGCGCGTCGTTGATCGCGGTAGTGACGAAATCGGTGTTGATGTTGGTGACCGAGCGGCCAAATACGCAAAGACCCAGCGAGTCTTGCGCGGCGCAGAGAATCTGCGTTTCCAGACTCACTTTGACCAGTTCGTCGATGCCCTTGCCGGCGCAATCGTATTTCGGCGCGTTGCCGGTGGTGTGGTCGGCACCCTGCGCGGTGACCATCATGGAAATGCCGGTCACTTCAATCACGCGCGGGTCGTAGGCGCTGATCGCCTGCTTCTTGATGACCGGCGTGCGCTGCACACCATAGTGCTCGCCAACCCGCGCGGTGCCGCCCGCCCACAGCTTGCCGCGTTCGCTGCCGGCGCGGATTTCTGCCATCACCGAGGTCAGGAAGGGCACGTCGCCGAACGGCGCGAGGCCGCCATCCAGCAGCACGCCCATCATGGCGCCGGTTTCGATGGTGTCGATGCCCAGATCGTTGGCGTGCCAGTTAAGCCGCGCCAGATCGTCCGGATCAGTCAGGCCGCAGTTGGTGCCCATCAGGCCCAGCGTTTCGTACTCCACCGGCGAGACGATTTCGTTACCGTCCTTGTCGGCATAGACGTTGCTGCATTCGATCATGCAGCCGGGCATACAGGCGTGGGTGGTGTTGCCGCCACGTTCCAGATTTTGCCGGCGGATGAAGTCGCCGCCCATTTTCATCACCGTGGTCTGCGGGTCGACCTGCCGACCGGCGGTGAAGTTGTTCACCGGCAGGCCACCGATGAGGTTGGTGTAGTCGGCCATCGCGGCGGTGCCGTAGTCCTGAAACATCTTGATGGCTTCGTCCGCCTTCAGGAGCGCGCCGTACTGCTTCACGCCCTGCAGCACTTTCTTGCGGTCGTGGAAGGTGGGCATCTTGTCCAGATCGAGCACGATGGCCTTGATCCTCTTCACGCCCATCACCGCGCCTACCCCGCCGCGCGCCGCGAGCCGCGACGGCCGGCTGTCGGTATCGCTGAAGGAAATCCCGGCCAGCAGGCCGTGGTATTCGCCCACCGGGCCACAGATCGCGAGGCTGACCTTCTTGCCGTATTTCTCGTGCAGCAGGCGGGCGGTCTCGAAGGTGCCCTGCCCCAGATACTCGGCGCCGGATTCAAACGTGATGGCGCCGTCCTTGGTGATGCGGATGACGGTCCACTCCTCGGCCGCGCCGTAGAGCGTGAAGCCGGAGATGTAGAGCTGGCCCATGGCGAGGCCGAAGGAGCCGCCGGCGTTGGCCTCTTTCACCCCGCCGGTCAGCGGGCTTTTGCAGCCCACGCTGGTGCGGTTGGCGTTTGACCAGTTGGTGCCGGCGAAAGGGCCGGCGGAGAAAATCAGCGGATTGGCCGGCGACAGCGGGTCGACCGTGGCCGTCCCCAAATCGTTCAGAGTTTTGGCGATGAAATAGCGCCCGGCGTGGGCCACCTGTTCAGGTGTGAACTGTTCTTCGCGAACCGTCAGGGTGGGCAGGTCAAAGTGGAGGTACTTGCGCATATCGGGCTCCGCCAGCGGAATTTTTTACAGGATAGAGGGGCCGTACGCCCCCGCATGGGACCGGCAGTATAAGGCCGCGAACCGGTGCTTGTAGCCGATCGCGACGACAATTTTTACGAACGCAGGCGAAGATCTGGACCGCGGCAGACGCCCGGCGTCTCCCGTGGTCCAGCCCCGGATCAGACCGGATCCCAGCTGAAAATATCGCCCGAGCGGGCCAGCGGGTAGAAGTCGGCCTTGAACTGATCGAACACGCGCTCGGTGATGCTCTCCGCCGTCCAGCCGTCAGAGGTGTGGGCAGTCTTGAACGGCCGGTTCTGGGTGAAGAGGAAGATTTCGTTGTTGCGTACGCCGAAAATCTGCCCCGAGACCTGACTGGCCGTATCCGCCAGCAGCGCGACGGCGCAGGGCGCGACCTTCTCGGGCTTCAGCGCCTTCAGGCGTTCGACCCGCTTGGCCTGCTCGATGTCGGTGATCGGAATGGAGTCGATCATGCGGGTCCAGGCGAAGGGCGCGATGCAGTTGGAGCGCACACCGAACTTCTGCATGTCGAGCGCAATGGACTTCGACAGACCGACAATGCCCAGCTTGGCCGCCGAATAGTTAGCCTGACCGAAGTTGCCGATGAGGCCCGAGGTCGAGGTCATGTGGACGAAGGCGCCGCCGTTCTGGTCCTTGAAATACGGGGCCGCAGCGCGGCTCATGTTGAACGAGCCAAAGAGGTGCACGCCGACGACGGAGTAGAAATCTTCCGGCGTCATCTTGTGGAAAATGACGTCGCGCAGATTGCCCGCGTTGTTCACCACGCCGTCGATGCGGCCCAGTCGCTCGACCGTCTCATCCACCATGCTCTTGGCGTCGTCCCAGGCCGCGACGCTTTTGGTCAGCGCGATGGCGCGACCGCCCATGTCTTCAATTTCGCGCACCACTTCCTGCGCCGGGCCGGCGTCGGCGCCGTCACCCGTCAGGCCCACGCCCAGATCGTTAACCGCCACCGAGGCGCCCGCCTTGGCGGCTTCCAGCGCGATCGCGCGCCCTACGCCGCGACCGGCGCCCGTAACCAGAATAACTTTGCCCTTGAGCAGCATGGGAAACCCTCTTCGTGTTGGTGTCGAGCTTGCGCGCGCCGCCCTGCGGGCGCCGTCTCCATCGACCGTTCATGTTGGAACCGGCCGCCATCGTAGCCGCCACACCGCGGTTCATAAAGCCGCCGGTCGTTGCGTCGGCCCGTGGCCTCACGCGAGACTGCGGCGATTCGTCAGCCTGACCTGTCAACCGGAGCGCCGCATGATTGCCGAGCACACCCCTATCCTTGTTGGCATCGGTCAATGCGTGGTGCGCGACCCCGCCGTGCGGCTGGCCTCGCCGATGGACCTGCTGGCCGAGGCGGCCCGCGCTGCCTTGGCCGACAGCGGGGCGGCGGCGGCGCTGGCCGCACGCATCGACACCGTCGCGGCGATTCGGTTTTTCGAGCATTCCACGCGGGGCGAGGCGATGGTCGCCCATCCCTTTGGCTGCGCCGACAACGTGCCTGGCGCACTGGCGCGGCGGCTCGCGCTGGGCGCGTGCGAGCTGGTTTACGCCGATGTCGGCGGCCAGACGCCGCAGCGGCTGGTGAATCGCTACAGCGCGGACATTGCCGCCGGCCGCCGACGCGCGGTGCTCATTGCCGGCGCGGAAGCCATCGCCAGCATCAAGCATGCGGTGCGGGCCGGCCTAGCGCCCGACTGGCGCGAGGACGTGGGCGGCGATTACGCCGACGAATGGGCCTCCGACAAGCTGGCCAGCACCTATGAGCGCGCTCACGGCCTGTATCTCCCGCTGCGGGTCTATCCGCTGTTCGAGCACGCCGCGCGAGTCGCCGCCGGCCGCAGCCTGCAGGCGCATCGTCAGTACATGGGCGAGGTCTTCGCGCCCTTTGCCGCGGTCGCCGCCGACAATCTTTACGCACAGTTTCCGCAGGCCCGCACGGCGACGGAAATCGCCACCCCCAGCGCCGAGAACTTCCTCATTTCCGAGCCCTATACCAAGTGGATGGTGGCGCAGGACGCGGTCAATCAGGGCGCGGCGGTGGTGCTGACCTCGGTCGGCGAAGCGCGCGCGCTGGGCATTCCACCGAGTCGCTGGATTAGCCTGCATAGTCAGGCGGATCTCGACGACCACGTGGTGACTGCGCGGCCGGATCTGTCGCGCTCGATCGCGCAGGACATGGCGCTGCGACACGCGCTGGCGGCCGCAGGCCTGACGATGGCCGACATCGCGCACCTCGATCTTTACAGCTGCTTTCCCATTGCGGTGACCAGCGCCGCGACCGCGCTGGGCCTCGACCCGCGCGGGGAACGCGCACTCACGCTGACCGGCGGGCTGCCCTTCTTTGGCGGGCCGGGCAACAACTACAGCATGCATGCGATTTGCGAAGCGGTGGCGCGGGTGCGCGCCGCACCGGCGACCCGCGCCATGGTGGTCGCCAACGGCGGCTATCTCTCAAAACATTCGGTCGGCATTTACGGCGCCGCGCAGCCCGGCCCGTGGCAGCCGGTGGCGGGGGATGCCTTGCAGCGGGCCTTCGACGCCACGCCGCGCGTGGCGCTGGCGCCGGAAAGCACGGCCCACGCGGTGGTGGAAAGCTGGGTGATGACGCTGCGCAAAGGCGCGCCGGAAGTGGCCTACGTCGCGGCCCGCGCGGGTGATGCGCGGCTACTGGCGCGTCCGGTCGAAGGCGATGCCGACACGCTGGCCGCGATGGCCGCACAGGAATCGATCGGGCGCCGGCTTGCCGTCAGCCACGACGGTCAGGTGCACCGCTTCCGCTTCGCGGACTGATCAGGCCTCGTCGCGCGGCAAATACATGGCCGCGATATCGGTCGCCACGCCCTGCGCTTCGGCGGCGGCCCGTTCTGCCGCTTCGGCCCGCTGGAAGGCCGGCCGCGCCTTCAAGCCGGCGAGATAGGCCTGCACCGCCGGCGAGTACTCCCCGGCAAGCCCCAGATATTCGCCCAGCAACAGCGCGAAGCCGACGCTGACATCGGCCACCGTGAAGCGCCCGGCGCAGAGATGGCCGGCGCCCACCAGCTGCTCGATGCCGCGCAGTCTGGCGAGATACCAGCGCGCATAGTCCTGCGCCACCTGCGGGTTGCGGCGAGCCGGCGGCTCGAGGCGCGAATAGCGCAGCACCAGCGTCTGCGGAAACGTCAGCGTGGCCTCGCCGAAGTGCAGAAAATTGAGCCAGGCGCCGTAGTCCGGTTCGCTCGCCTCGACCTTGAGCGGGGTCGGCCCGTAGCGCTCCACCAGATACTGGCAAATCGCGGCCGACTCGGTCATGCGCGTATCGCCGTCGAAGAACGCCGGCACCGTGCCCAACGGATTGGTCTTCAGATATTCGCGTTTGAACTGCCGCGGCGGAAACGGCAGCACCACCAGCTGATAGTCGAGCCCCAGTTCTTCCATCGTCCACAGTGGCCGGAAGGACCGGGCGCTCAGGCAGTGATACAGGGTGCGCATGGCAGGCTCTCCTCGGCGCGCTCAGACCAGTGCCCGGGCCCGCAGCTCGCTTTTGAAATAGGCGTAGTAGATGGGCGCGGCAATCAGCCCGGGAATGCCGAAAGCGGCTTCCATCACCAGCATGGCGGTCAGCATTTCCCAGGCGCGGGCGCTGATGTGCGCGCCAACGATCCGCGCGTTGAGGAAGTATTCCAGCTTGTGAATGACGATGAGATAGGCCAGCACCACCACCGCCACGCCCAGCGAATGGCTGAGGCTGACCACAAAAATGACGGTGTTTGAAATGAGGTTGCCGAGAATCGGCAGCAGCCCGGCGACGAAGGTCACCACAATCAGCGTTTTGGTAAACGGCAGCTGGATGCCGAACTGCGGCAACACCAGGGTGAGAAAGACCCCGGTGAAAAACGTGTTCAGCGCCGAGATCCAGACCTGCGCGAACACCACCCGCCGGAAGGCGTCGGCCAGCCGGTGACCGACGCGGGCAATGCTGGCGGCCAGCGGTGGCCGGGTGCTGGCCGGAATCGCCGCTTCCAGCGACAACAGCCCGCCGATCACCATGCCGAGCAGGATGTGCGCCAGCGCGCGCCCGAGCCCCGTACCCGCCACCTGAAAAAACTGCGCGTGCTCGCGCAGCCAGTGCACCGTCATCTTGCGCAAGTCGTCGGCATCGCTGGGCACATAGTCCAGCAGCCACGCGGGCAGCTTCTGTCGCGACTGCTCGATGATTTCCGCCATCCGCGCCACCAGCGCCGGCAGGCTGTCGTTGCTTTCCCGCAGCAAGGACGCCAGGGCCATCCCGACGGCCAGAATCACCGCGATCACACCCATGGCGATCAGCGACACCGCCAGCAGTCGCGGCCCCTCGCCGCGCAGCCAGCGATTGGCCAGCAGCGGCGTCAGGCGATTGACCAGCACATAGACCAGCAGGGCGGCGATTAGCGACGGCAGCAGCTGGAGCTGCAGGATTCCCAGCAGCAACAGCAGCGTGATGCCCCACGCGGTCAGATCTTCGCGGCCGATCGTCGCGTTAGTCATGGGCCAGGGCGCGCGCCGCCGGCTGGGGGCAGGAAGATCTCATGGGGCTGGGACGATACGCCCTGCCCCGCGGTCAATCCAGCCCACAAGCGGGGCCGTTGGTCGGGCGCGCCACTTCGCCTATGCTCCCGGGTCTTCCCGCGTTAAAAGGAGCAGACAGATGCGTCGTCCTGTAGACATCAACACCCCGGCTGGCCGCGTGCAGGGGTACTGCGACCCGCAGTTTGAAGCGGTGCTCGCCGCTTTCATCGACAACTTCACCCAACGGGGCGAAGTTGGCGCCAGCGTGGCGCTGCGGCTGGGCGGGCGCCCGGTGGTCGACCTGTGGGGTGGCCGCAAAACGCCGGACGGCGAGGCCTGGGACGAAGACACCGTCTGCACCGTGTTCTCTTCCACCAAGGGCCTGATGGCGCTGGCCGCGCATCTGCTGGCCGACCGCGGCAAGCTGGATCTGGACGCCCCCATCAGCCGCTACTGGCCCGAGTTCGCCACGGGGGGCAAGGAAGCAGCGCGGGTCTCGATGACGCTGGACCACACCGTCGGCGTGCCGCATGTGCGCGAGCCGGTCGCCGTCGGCGGCTTCTGGGACTACGAGGCCATGGTCCGCCGAGTCGCGGAAGAACCCGCGTTCTGGCCCCCCGGCACCCGGCAGGGCTATCACGGCATCACCATGGCCTGGACGGTGGGCGAACTCATCCATCGCGCGGCCGGCATGCGTCTGGGGCCGTTTTTTGCGCAGGAACTGGCGGGACCGCTGGGCGCTGAATGCTGGATTGGCCTGCCCGCAAGTCATGAAGGGCGCGTCGCGCCGATGATACTGGCAACGCCGGACAGCGAGTGGATCGCCACCACCTTCATTCAGGACGCGCTGACCAACGCCGGTTCGCCGGCCAATCTCTTTATGCGCGACTTCGCCATTTTTGACGCCAACAGCGTCGACTGCCACGCCGCCGAAGTCGGTTCGGCGAACGGCATCGCCAACGGTCGCGGGCTGGCGGCGGCCTACTCGCCGTTCGCCAACGGCGGCCTGCATGAGGGGCGACGGCTTATTAGTCAGGATGCGATTACCCGCATGGGTCGCGTCTCGGCGGCCACCCCGGACGACGCCACGCTGCGCGTGCCCACCCGCTTCGGCCTTGGCTTCATGAAGACGATGGACAACCGCCGCCTCCCTGGCGTGGTCAATTCCAGCCTGCTGCTGTCGGAGGCCGCGTTTGGCCATGTCGGCGCGGGCGGCTCGCTGGGTTTCGCCGACCCGGAATGCCAGCTCAGCTTCGGCTATGCCATGAATCGCATGGGCACCGGCGTGCTGCTCAATCCACGCGGCCAGTCGCTGGTCGACGCCACCTATACCGCGCTTGGCTACCGCAGCAATGCGGGCGGCGCGTGGGCGCGCTAAGCGCGCCTTTCACCGACTAACGACGGAGTTATCCCATGAGCGCACGCCGCGAATTTCCCAAGATCACCGAGCAGGGCCTGGACGAACTGCGCGCCCGCCTCGGCCAGCCCATCACCAGTCAGGCAGAACCCTGGTGCCATGAAGCGACGCGGGACAACATTCGGCACTACGCGCACGGCATCGGCGACGACAACCCGCTGTGGTGCGTGCCGGCGTATGCGGAGAAGTCCGTGCACGGCGGCCTGGTCGCCCTGCCCAGCTTTCTGTTTGCGACCAGCCGCATCATCTCCGGCTACGTCGGCGGCCTGCCGGGCATCCACGCCATGTGGTCCGGCGCCGACTGGCGCTGGCACAAGCTGGTCCGACGTAACGATGAAATCAGCACCGAGGCGTCGCTGAAAGACCTCATCGAGCATCAAACCCGCTTCGCGGGCCGCGCCGTGCAGCAGATCTATCACGTGAAGTTCTACAACCAGAGCGGCGATCTGGTAGCCGACGCCGACAGCTGGTGCTTCCGCACCGAGCGCGACCATGCGCGGGAGAAAGGCACCAAGTACGCCGAGGTCAAAGCGCGGACGCCCCATCGCTACACGCAGGAGCAACTGGGCGAGGCTTACAAGCTCTACGCCGATGAAGAAATCCGCGGCGCCCGGCCGCGCTACTTCGAAGACGTCGCGGTGGGCGAGGAATTGCCCGTCATGCTGAAAGGGCCGATGACCGTCACCGGCTTTATTGCCTACGCGCAGGGCTGGGGCGGGCTCTACATCCGCGCCAACAAGCTGGCGTGGAAACTGACCGACCAGCATCCGGGCCTGGGCATCGCTAACCGCTTCGGCATTCCGGACTGCCCGGAGCGCGTGCACTGGGAGCCGGAGTTTGCGCTGGAAGTCGGCGCGCCCGGCGCCTACGACTACGGTCCGGAGCGCTGCTCCTGGCTGATTCACCAGTTGACCAACTGGATGGGCGATCATGGCTTCCTGCGCTCGGCGCATTGCAAGATTCGCCGCCACAATCCGGAAGGCGATCTGCTGTACCTGAAGGCCAAGGTCACCCGCGTGTGGACCGAAGACGGCCGCAAGCTGGTCGAGATCGAGCAGGCCGCCCACAACCAGGACGGCGAACTCTCGGTGCTGGGCGGCGGCGTGGTGGAGTTGCCGGGGCGCGGCTAAACCCGCGCGCCTAGTGCGCGCCGCCGGCGTCCGCGCTGCCGGCGGGTGGCGCTGCCCGCTCGGGCCGCGCCAGCCATACCAGCCCGATTAGCAGGACGAACAGCACCGCGCAGGCGTTAAAGATGTCGTTGGCCGCCAGCATGAACGCCTGCTGGTCGAGCAGGCGGTTCAGCAGGGCGAGGCTAGTGCCGGGGTCCATGGTCCCGTCGAGCACGCCGTGCCCGCCAACGCGGGCGGGATCAACCTGATCCACCAGACGCGCATGATGAAACGCCGCGCGCCGGTCCCACAGCGTGGTCGACACCGACGCGCCAAAGGCGCCCGCGGTAATCCGGCAGAAGTTCAGCAGCCCTGAGGCCGAGGATATTTTTTCCGGCGGAATGCCCTGCAAGGCCAGGTTGAACAGCGGAATGAAAAACGTCCCGATGGCCGCGCCCTGCAGCACGGTGGGAATGAGGATGGTGTTGAAGTCGGCGTCGGTATTGAACTGCCCGCGCAAAATCACCACCACCGCGAACACCGCGAAGCCGAAGGTGGCAAACCAGCGCGCGTCGTAGCGCTGGATGTTCTTGCCCACCCAGGGCGACACCACCAGCGCCAGCAGGCCGACCGGCGCCATCGCCAGGCCCGCCATCGTGGGCGTATAGCCCATGTGCTGCTGCAACCACAGCGGCAGCAGCACCAGATTGCCGAAAAACGCGCTGTAACCCAGCGAAATGGTCAGCGTTGCCGCCCAGAAATTACGCCGCGCGAAGAGCCCGAGGTCGACCACCGGATGGTCCTCGGTCAGCTCCCAGATCAGGAAAAATACAAAGCCGATGGCGGCGATCGCGGCGAGCACGATGATCATGTTGGACTCGAACCAGTCGAGTTCCTTGCCCTTGTCCAGCATGGTCTGGAAGCAGCCGATCCACACCACCAGCACCACTAGACCCACCAGATCGATCGGACGACGCACGGTCGGCGCCTCGCGGCTGCGGTAAATCCACCAGGTCAATCCGGCGGCCAGCAGCCCGACCGGAATATTGATGAAGAAAATCCACGACCAGTGAATGTTGTCGGTGATCCAGCCCCCGAGCACGGGCCCGACGACCGGTGCAATCAGGCTGGTCATCGACCAGATGGTCAAGGCCATCCCCGAGCTTTCCCGTTTGAAGCTGCCCAGCAGCAGCGCCTGCGAGAGCGGAATCATTGGCCCTGCGACCACGCCCTGAAGCACGCGCAACAGCACCAGGGTTTCGATATTGGGCGCGAGCCCGCACAGCCAGGACACCAGCGTGAACATCAGCACGCTCAGCACAAACAGCCGCACCATGCCAAAGCGTTGGGCAAACCAGCCGGTCAGCGGCAGCGAAATGCCGCTCGCCACCGCGAACGAGGTAATGACCCAGGTGCCCTGATTGGGCGAGACGCCCAGATCGCCCGCAATGGCGGGAATCGAGACGTTGGCAATCGACACGTCGAGCACGTTCATGAAGGTGGCGGTCGACAAGGCGACCGACCCCACCACCAGCCGCCAGCCGCTCATTGGCGGCGGCGGCCAGGTCTTGCTGGCGGCCGCGGTCACGGCTTGCTGGTTGCGCTGCCGGGCGGCCCGCGATGGGCGCTGATGATTTCCGCGATGCGCTGGTCGGCGTGCTCGCGCTGGCCGTCAAACACCTGGGTCGCGCTGAGATGCGGCTCGGCAGGCGCCATGCCCAGCGGCGTGCCGCTGCTGTCCTGAATGTCGACCGTGGCGAGCACCGACAGGCCGACGCGCAGCGGTCGCGCCGCCACCTGTTCCGGATTCAGTTCGATGCGCACCGGCACCCGCTGGACGATTTTGATCCAGTTACCGGTCGCATTCTGCGCCGGCAGCAGCGCAAACGCCGCGCCGGTGCCGGCGCTGAAGCCAACGATTTCGCCGTCGTAAACGACGTCATCACCGTAGACGTCGGCGTGCACTTTCACCGGCTGGCCGATGCGCATCTCGCCCAGCTGCACTTCCTTGAAGTTGGCGTCGACCCACACGTGCGCCAGCGTCACCAGCGACAACAAGGGTGTGCCCGGCTGCACGCGCTGCCCGACCTGCACGGTCCGCCGCACCACCTGCCCGGTCACCGGCGCCGCGATCTGGCAGCGCGCGAGATTCACATAGGCTTCGCGCACGCGGGCCGCCGCCTGCGCCACGCTCGGATGGGCTTCGATACTGGTGCCCTCGGTCATCGCCTGATTGGCCGACAGCCGCTCCTCGGCCGCGCGCACGCCGGATTGCGCGGCGGTCACCATGGCCTCGGCGGCGGCGAGCGCGATTTCGGCGTGCTTCAGCTCTTCCTTGCCCACTGCGCCGCTGACGACCAGCGCCTTGCGGGTAGCCAGATCGTCTTCGGCCTTGCGCCGCTGGGTGTCGGCCTGCGCCAGATCGGCCTGCCGGACCGCCACATCGGCGCGCAGCGTGTCGTTGTTGGCAAACACCGTGCGGATCTCGCGCACCGTGTGGGCGAGTTGCGCTTCGGCGGCATCCAGCGCGGTGCGGGCGTCGGCATCATCCAATGCCACCAGCGGCTGGGCGGCGGCGACGTGGTCGGTGTCGCGCACGGTCACCTCCCGCACGATGCCCGTGATCTGCGGCGTTACCGGCACCACGTTGGCAGCGACGTAGGCGTCGTCGGTGCTCTCGAAATGGCGCGAAATAAACCAGTAGTAGCCCGTGCTGGCCAAGCCGCCCAACAGCAACAGCAGGACGAAGACACCCAGCAGGGAGCGGCGACGGGCGCCGCGCGAAGAAGGCGAGGAAGGCTCGGTCATGGACTAGTCCTGTGCGTGCTGCGCGACCGTGACGGTGGCTTCGAAGCCACCGCCGAGCGCGCGTTTCAAGTCGACATCAAGTTCGCAGGCGCGCGCCGCCAGCAGCACGCCGGCGCGCCGCGCTTCCAGCACGTCGCTTTCGGTGGCGAGCACCGTGAGGTAGCCGGTCAGCCCGGCCTGAAAGCGTTGCAGCGCGAGGTCGTAGGCGCTCTCGGCCGCGGCGGCGGCTTCGCGCTGCGCCGCCTGCCGTTCGGCCAGCGCCCGAATCGAGACCACGCTATGCACCACATCCTGCAAGGCGGTGAGCAAGGCCCCGTTGTAGTCGGCGATGGCAAGATCAAGCTGCGCGTTGACGAACTTGAGCCTGGCCCGCAGCCGACCGGCGTCAAAAATGGGCAGGCGCACCGCCGGCCCGAGGCCGTAGACCTGCGAGCCTTCCTGCAATAGCGCGTCCAGGCCGAGCGCACTGAAGCCGGCGAAGGCGACCAGATTAACGCTGGGATAAAACTCGGCGCGCGCCGCATCGGTGGCATAACCCAGCGACTCCACGCGCTGACGCGCGGCGACGATTTCGGGCCGGCGGGCGAGCAGCCCGGACGGCAGCAGCGGCGGCAAGCTCGCGAGGCCGGCGCCCTTCAGCGCCGGCTTCAGCTTGGCGGTGGTTTCCAGCGGCACCACCGCCAGTTTGGCCAGCACGCTGCGCAACAGCGCGATGCGTTCATCGACGGCGGCCAGTTCGCCCACGGCGGCGGGAATCGCGCCCTCGGCCTGACGTTCTTCGACCTTCGAATCCAGCCCCTCGGCGACCCGCGCCCGGACGAGCGCCAGAATGCGTCGCCGCTGCGCGAGGGTGGCGTCGATGACCTCGCGCTCGGCCAGCGCTTCGCCCAGTGCAAACCAGCTGCGGGCAACCGCCGAGGCCAGCCCCACGCGCGCGGTGTAGAGGTCGGTCTCCATCGACGCGGCCTGCACCTCCACCGACTTGGCGATGGCGGCGTTCTTGCCGAATAAATCCAGCTCGTAGGTGAAATCCAGCGCAAAGCGGTTATCGCTGCGGTGTTCGCCGGCCACCGCACGCGGGGCGAGGCCGTGCTCCGCATAGCGCTGGGTGGTCGATTTGAAGTTGAGATCCACTTCCGGAAAGCTGCGGGCAGTCGCAAATTCGCTACCCGCCTGCGCCAGGCTGAGCCGCGCCCGCGCGCGTTCGATGTCCGGGCTGTCGGCAAGGGCGTGGTCGATCAACTGATCGAGTTCGGGGGCGCCATAGGCCAACCACCAGCGGTCGGTAGGCCAAACGGTCGGCGCGGTGTCTGCAGCGCCGGCGGGCAGTGCTTTAAGCGCGCCCTGATGTTCGATGCCGGCGGAACTGACGCAGGCGCCAAGCGCGGCGGCCAGTGCGCCCAGCAGCAGGCTGCGTGCAAGAGCACGCCGCAGGATGCCGTCAATACTCATGGGGTGTCGGTTCCGGCCTGGGCGCTGCCGTTGTCGATCATCCGTGTGAGGAAACGCTTGAGTTGCCGGACTTCGCGGTCGCTGAAGCCGGCGAGATGCAGGTTGAGTACCTCGGCGATCGCGAACGGCACCAGACCAATCGCATGTTTGCCTTCGGCGGTCAGCGCGAGATGCACCAGCCGCCGGTCGTGGGTGCTGCGGCGGCGCTGAACCAGTCCCTTGCGCTCCAGCCGGTCGATCATGCGGGTCACCGCGCCGGTGTCGATGTCGAGCGCACGGGCCAGCGCGGCGGCGGTATCGCCTTTACCCTGCGCGATTAGCAGCAGCGGTCCCCACTGCAGGGCGGTGAGGTCAAGGCTTTGCACCCGCCGTTCCATATGTCGCTGCAAGGACGCGTGCAGGCGTCGCACGAGATAGCCGTAGGAGTCATCAACCGCATAGGTCTCGCCGGTGTAATAGGCGATCGGCCGGCTGGTGCCGGTGCGCGGCGAGCGTTTGCGGGCGGGCGTGTTGGGGTCTGCTGGTGGCATGGCCGGGATTGTTCCTGCCTAAGCAGTGATTGTCAAAGCAGTGGCAGGCTGGGCAGGTGTTGCGCCAGGCGGATGACACCCCGTCAGTCGAGGGCGTAGAGTCGCGCGGCCTGCCGTGTTCCGCGCGTGGGCAGACGCCCGTTCCCAACCCGGAGGTGCCGCATGGCCAACGATCCTTTTGCCAGTTTCAAGGCTGCCCAGCGTGAAGGCTGGGCGCTCTTCGCGCCGCTCGAAACCCTGACCACGCCGCCCGCCGGGGCGCTGGTCGCATTTGCCGGTGTGAGGCCGGGACAGGCCGTGCTGGATGTCGCCTGCGGCACCGGCGTGGTGGCGGTGACCGCGGCCCGCGTCGGCGCGCAGGTCAAGGCGCTGGATCTCGCGCCCGCCCTGCTCGCCCGGGCGCGCCAGAATGCCGAGGTCGCCGGCGTCGCGATTGAGTTCACGGAAGGTGATGTCGAAGCCCTGCCCTACCCGGACGCGAGCTTCGACGTGGTGCTGAGCCAGTTCGGTCACATGTTCGGCCCGCGGCCGGCGGTGACCGTGGCCGAGATGCTGCGGGTGCTGAAGCCCGGCGGGCGAATCGCCTTCAACACCTGGCCGCCGGAGCTCTTCACCGGGCTGATGTTCGCGCTGGTTTCGCGCTATGTGGCGCCGCCGCCGGACGTGCCGCCCACCGTCTTGTGGGGCGACCCGTCGGTGGTGCGGGAGCGCTTGGGCGATGCGGTTGAGGCACTTGAGTTTGATCGCGAGATCATGCTGACGCCCTGCCTCAGCCCGCAGCACTACCGCGCCACCATCGAAGGCACGGCAGCGCCCTTGCTAAAGCTGGTGCAAAGCCTGAGCGGCGAGCCGGCGAAACTCGCCCAGTTCCGGGCCGAACTGGAAGCGCTGATTGCGCGCTTTACCAAACAGAACGTGCTGCTTCAGCATTTTCTGCAGACGCGCGCGATCAAGCGCTGAGGCCGTCAAGCGTCCGCCGGGCGGCCCCCGGCGGCGCTTACCAGGGCTCGCTTTTCGAGCGCAAATCGAGCTCGAACGTCCAGGCCCGCGCCGGCTGCTGGTGCAGAAACCAGTAGGCGTCGGCCAGCCCGTTCAGATCAATCAGCCGCTCGCCCGCTTCTTCGGCGAAAGACGGAAAGCGCTTGCGCAGCGTTTCGCCGTCGATGCCGCCGTCCACCACCACGTGCGCGACATGCAGGCCGTCGGGGCCACATTCCTTGGCCAGCGCCTGTGCCAGCAGGCGTAGCCCGCCTTTCGCGGCGTTGAAGGCGCCAAAGCCGGCGCGACCACGCAGCGAAGCGCTGGCGCCGGTGAAAATCAGCGTGCCGCCACCGGGCAGCATCCGCCGCGCCGCTTCCCGACCAAATAAAAAGCCGCCGAAGCAGCCCGTCCGCCAGGCTGCCTCAAAATAGTCGGCCTCCATCTCGGTCAGGCGTCCGGGCGTGTTGTTGCCGGCGTTATAAACCGCAAGCTCCGGCGTGCCGCGCGCCGCCACCTGATCGAACAAGGCCTGCACGGCGTCTTCGCGGGTGACGTCGGTGACGACCGCCTCGGCGCTGCCCCCGGCGCGCTCGATGGACTCGACCACTGCCGCCAGCCGGCTCGCGGTGCGCCCGGCCACCGTCACGTGCAAGCCTTCGCGCGCTGCGCGTTGGGCCACCGCCGCGCCCAAGCCGTTCACCGCACCCACGCCGATCACCACGGCGGTCCTCTGTTTAGACATCTGTCGACTCCTCAAGAAAAATCCGGCGATGCGGGCTGTCACAAACGTGCAACCTCACCGTCATGGTAGAACAACACGCGCGGCACAGGCTTGCAGCGTGATCCAACTCATCGCCAGCCCGAACCCTTGCGCCCTGCCCGTGCCGCACGGGCGTCAGCGCATAATTGCCTCAGGTCGCGGCTCGTCATGCGCATAGCCCTCGTCACCGACGCCTGGCAGCCGCAGGTCAACGGCGTGGTGCGCACGCTGAACACCACGTTGCAGCATCTAACGCTGGCTGGCCACACGGTGACGGCGATCACCCCGCTCGATTTCAACACCATGCCCTGCCCGACGTATCCGGACATCCGGCTGGCGCTGTGGCCGGCGCGCGGGGTGGCGCGTCGGCTTGAGGCGTTCGCGCCCGAGGCCATTCACATCGCGACCGAAGGACCGCTGGGCCTCGCCGCGCGACGCTACTGTCTGCGCCACGGACTGCCCTTCACCACGTCTTTCCACACGCAGTTTCCCGAATACATCCGGCTGCGCGCGCCCGTTCCAGTGGCCTGGACCTACGCGCTGCTGCGTCGCTTCCACGCGCCGGCGGTGCGCACCATGGTGCCGACGCCAGGCCAGCGCGACAAACTTCTCGCGCGCGGCTTCGAGAATCTCCGCCTGTGGTCGCGCGGCGTGGATACGACGATCTTCAATCCCGATGACCCGGTGCATTACGACCTGCCGCGACCCATCGCGATTTACATGGGGCGCGTGGCGGTGGAAAAGAATATCGAGGCGTTTCTCGACTTACCGCTGGCCGGTAGCAAGTTGGTCATCGGCGACGGGCCGGATCTGGAACGGCTGCGCGCGCGCTATCCGGGCTGTCACTTCACAGGCCCCAAGTTTGGCCGGGAACTGGCGCGGCATCTGGCCGGCGGCGACGTATTCGTCTTTCCCAGCCGCACGGATACCTTTGGGCTGGTGTTGCTTGAGGCCATGGCCTGCGGGCTGCCGGTGGCGGCCTTCCCCGTCCAAGGGCCGGTAGACGTCGTAACGCAGGGTGAAACCGGCGTGCTGTCCGAAGACCTCGGCGCGGCGGTGAGGCAGGCGCTGGGGCTGTCGCGCGAAGCCTGTATGGCGCTGGCGCGAAGCTATTCCTGGACGCGCTGCACGGCAGATTTTGCCTCGTATCTGGCGCCGTTCGACGCGCCCCACAGCCCCGTCCGCGACGCCAGCGCGCTAGTCCCCGAGCGAACCGCATAGGGCGCCAGCCGCGCGGCCAGCGCGGCCGCCATGCTCGACGGCTCGTCGTAAATCTGCGCAGCCGGCACCCCACCCTTCACTTCCAGCCGCTCGCGCGTATCAAAGCCATAGCTCGCCATCAGGCACTCGTAACCCGCCGCGACGCCGGCCGTGTAGTCGCCCACCTCGTCGGCCGCCAGCAGATTTTCGACGTAACGCGTGCTGCGCATACCGGCCAGCACTTCGCCTTTTTTGACGCCCACGGGCAGCGGAATCACAAAATCGAGATGCGCTTCCTGCACGCCGCTGCGCGCCAGCACGGCGCGGATCACTGGCCCCGGGTTGATCGCGTAGTTGCGGCTCAACACGCCGCAGTGAATCTGCGGATTGGCGATCATCTCGTTCAATAGCGGCACGTACTCCGCGTGGACGGCTGCTGACTCGGCGTAGTACTCGGTCAAGCGCTCGCGCAAACGGCGAGTTTTTGGCAGCGAGAAGCCGACCAGATTGTTCAGCAACTCGCGGCCGCCACCGAGGTACTTGAGAAACTTGCGACGGTTCTTGAAGCGCAGTTCGTCGCCCACATCCAGCCCGAAGCTCGCCATGGTGTCGCGCAGGATGGCGTAGGAATTCACCAGAAAGCCGTCGAAATCGAGCACCATCAACAAGCGTTTTTTCATGCGGGCGTTCTCTGCATCAGATGGGCGTAAATGCTCCGTGGTCGGTGTTGCATGGCCGTGACAGCGCAGGGACTTTGCCGTCACGTCGGCGACGCATCCCCGTCACGCCGATGTCACGCAAAAGCCCTAGCGTTGCCCCCTGAAGTGACCGCGCGGCGGCACGCGAGAGAGGAACGCAGACCGGTGACGCCGTTGACTGTTCGCGACCGCATTGATCAGTCGGTCTTCAACGCGATCTACTCGCGATCGCTGGTCTACAACACCTGCTGGGAAGATCCGGCAGTCGACCGCCAGGCGCTGACCCTGACGCCGGACGACACGATGCTGGTGATCACCAGCGCCGGCTGCAACGTGCTGGACTACGCGCTGACCGGCGTGCGCAAGATTTTTGCCGTGGACGCCAATCCCCGGCAGAACGCGCTGCTGGAGCTGAAAATGGCCGGCATCCGGCGCCTTGCGCATCGCGACTTCTTCCGCATTTTTGGCGACGGCCATCATCCAGAGTTCAACAGCATTTACCACGAGTTGCTGCGCCCGGTGCTCTCGCCCGCCGCACGCGCCTGCTGGGATTCGCGCACGGCGTGGTTTTCCGGGCAGCACGGCGGTTTTTACTTTCACGGGCTGTCGGGCATCGTCGCGCGACTCTTTCGCGGCTATCTGCGCCTGCGGCCCACGCTGGCGCGTCACATTGACGAACTGTTCGAGGCGTCGACGCTGGACGCCCAGCGCGAGATCTACGATGCACGCATCGCGCCGCGCCTGTGGACCCGCCCGGTCAACTGGGCCCTGTCGCGGCAGCTGACGCTGTCCTTGCTCGGCGTGCCGCATCCCCAACGGCGCGAAGTGGTGGCGCAGCACAGCGCCGGCGTGGCTGGATTTGTGCGGGATTCGCTGGATTTTCTGGCGCATCACCTGCCGTTTCGCGACAACTATTTCTACGCCGTTTATGTGCAAGGCCGCTATCGACCCGACTGCTGCCCGGAATACCTCAAGCCCGCCCAGTTTGCGCGCCTCAAAGCCGGGCTGGTCGATAGCATCGAGCCGCATACCTGTACGGTGACTGCGTTCCTCGAGTCCAACCCCACGCCCATCTCACGCTTTGTGCTGCTCGACCATATGGACTGGATGAGCTCCTACCTGCCGCAGGCGCTGGCGGAAGAATGGGCGGCGATCTTCGCGCGCGCCACGCCCGAGGCGCGGATCATTTTTCGCAGCGCGCACGCCGAGCCGCGCTACCTGGCGAACATTCAGTTGCCCCATAACGGACCCGCGGTGCGCGACCTTCTACGCTTTGATCCGCAGCGCGCGCGTGCGCTGACGCGGCAGGACCGCGTGCATACCTATGCGGGTTTCCATATTGCCGACGTGGCGGTGTGAATGCGCGATTTGGCTGAACTGCGGGTGCTCTGGCAGCTGCTGCGCGGCATGCCGGCGGCCGGCAGCCACGCCGAACGCCTCGAGCGCTTCTACGCGCCGCAGGCCGCGCGCTACGACAGCTTTCGCGAGCGCCTGCTGCACGGGCGGCAGACATTGATTAATGCGCTCGATTTTCAGCCCCGTGAGCGGGTCGCGGAACTCGGCGCCGGCACCGGCTGCAATGTGCGTTGGTACGCAGACCGTCGCGCACAGTTGCAACAACTGACGCTGGTCGACCTTTGCCCTGCCCTGCTGGCGCAGGCCCGTACACGCGCCGCGGACTGGGCAAACACGCACGTCATCGAGGCCGACGTCACGCAGTGGCAGCCCGCAGCGCCGCTCGACAAGGTCTATTTTTCCTACGCCCTGACCATGATCCCGTCCTGGCAAGCGGCGATCGAGAACGCCATCGCGATGCTGAAGCCCGGCGGGCTCCTTGGGGTGGTCGACTTTTATATCGCCGAGGCCCAGCCCGCGGCCGGCCTTGCGCGGCATCCGGCCTGGCAGCGCTGGCTGTGGCCGCGCTGGTTTGCCCACGACGGCGTGCGCCTGTCGCCGGCGCATCTGCCGTATCTGCGCACACGTCTCGCGCCGGTGGTGTTGCAGGAAGCTCGCGGCAGCCTGCCGTGGCTGCCGGGTCTTCGCGTGCCCTACTACGTGTTTGTGGGCCGTAAATTGGGCGCCGGCTGATGGAACGCGTACGCGCCATTTTTCTCTCCGACATCCATCTGGGCACCCGCGCCTGTCAGGCCGGCCGGCTGCTCGCCTTCCTGCGCGATCACGAGGCCGAGCAGATTTATCTGGTGGGTGACATCGTCGATTTCTGGTCGATGAAGCGCGGCGTCGCCTGGTCGGCGGAACAGAACACCTTCGTGCAGAAAATGTTGAAGCGCGCCCGCCACGGCGTTGATGTGGTGCTGGTGCCAGGCAACCACGATGAACTGCTGCGCGAGCACGTGGGGCTTTCCTTCGGCAATATCCGGCTGGAAAGCGAAACCGTCCACACCGCCGCCGATGGCCGGCGCTATCTTGTCCTGCATGGCGATGTGTTTGACGACGCCACGCGCTATTCGCGCTGGCTTAAAGCGCTGGGCGATCACGGCTACGAATTCATGATGTGGCTGCAGGGCATGGTCTGCCGCGTGCGCCAGCGGCTAGGGCTGGCGCGGCACTGGTCGCTCGCAGCCTACGTGAAGCAGCACATCGGTAGCGCGCTGCGGTTTATCGCCGAGTTTGAATCCCTTGCGGTGACGCATGCGGCCGAGCGTGGGTTTGACGGCATCATCTGCGGCCACATTCATGCGGCGGCCTGCCGGCTCGACGGCGGCGTACGCTATCTCAACTGCGGCGACTGGGTAGATAACTGCTCGGCCATCGTCGAGCATCTGGACGGACGCTTCGAGCTGAAGCGCATGGACGGCGTCGCGCCAATGGCACCGGCCAACGATGCTGTCCTCGACTTGAAACAGGTCTGGCGTCGCCTGCGCGATTAGGCAATTTCCTGCGCCGACGGCGCCCGCCACCAGTTGCGCTCCACGCGCGAGAGCACCGTGCAATCGCAGTACCCGCCGTGCGCTTTCAAATACGCCAGCGCCGCCGGCACCGGCAGCCCGCGCGCGAGCAGAAATCGCAGCGTGGCGCTGTAGCCGTGGGCGCAAGCGCGCGTGCGCAGGTCCTGCTCCAGCACGTCGAATAAATCCAGCAGATCGCGTGGCGGCAGCGCGGGTAAAGGGGGCTGCCCCGCGTGCGGCACGGGAGCAAGCAGCAGCATCTGATTCACAGGCGGTCGGTCCTCGGGTTACGCGCCGGCATCCTGCCCGGGCTGCGTTAAAAACTGTCGTGCGCGGGGTGCGCACGCGGGCCGCCGAGGATGACGGAATAAAGCGCCCGCGCCCTGATCGGGCGCAGGCATCCGGGTAGCGGC